>Ga0265293_10000051_pt1 | contig 249782 bp, 225 predicted proteins | sample Munlanlewell138R_FD_192505 | JGI IMG/M metagenome (GOLD analysis project Ga0265293, IMG submission 192505) | Leachate microbial communities from a municipal landfill in Southern Ontario, Canada - Leachate well 138R | ecosystem: Engineered > Solid waste > Landfill > Unclassified | place...
GTTCTTCATTATTCGGTTTTGAAGGTATATGCCTTCAAAATATTTATCCGGTGACTATAGCAAAGGGGTCACACCTGTTACCATACCGAACACAGCAGTTAAGCCCTTTAGCGCTGATGATACTTGGTGGGAAGCTGCCTGGGAAAGTAGGTCGTCGCCGGTTTAAAAAGAAAGGATATAATCTTAAAGGTTATGTCCTTTTTTTATGTCCTCTGTCATTGGTGATAGGTTTCTCCTATGGTATAATAATATGTTAGAATACTATAAGAAAAGGAGGGCAATATGCATATTATAAAGATAATATTCGTAGTTGTACTTTGCCTTCCCCTTTTGTATCTATGCATCCTTTTATTAACAAGACTGACAGACCAAGTATTGAAGAAAAACAGGAAGGTATGAAAATAGAATATGAGAGATAAAGGTTTATTCATAACTATAGAGGGGCCCGACGGCTCCGGCAAATCCACACAACTAAAAAAACTGTGCAGTTTTTTAAAAAAAAGAAGGGCTGATTTTGTCTTTACAAGAGAGCCCGGAGGCACTGCTGTGGGTGAGAGGATCAGAGAGATTGTCCTTGATAAGAATCACCCTGAAATGGATGACCTTACGGAAGCCATGCTTTATGCAGCTCAAAGAACTCAACATGTAAGGGAGATGATACTGCCTGCACTTAAAGAAGGGAAAATAGTAATCTGTGACAGGTTTGTGGACTCAAGTCTTGTGTATCAGGGGTATGCAAGAGGCCTTGGCGAGGATGTGAAAACCATTAATGATATGGCTATAAAAGGTGCTGTACCGGACATTACCTTTTTAATAATGGTAGACCCTGAAACAGGCAGAAGGAGAATGAAGGAACGGGATATGGACAGGCTGGAACAGCTTGCTGAGGATTTTCACGAAAGAGTTTATGAAGGGTACATGAAATTGGCAGAAAAAGAGCCTAATCGTTTTTTCATTGTAGACGGTTCCCTCTCTCCCAATGAGGTTTTCGAAAAAATCAAGGAGAAGCTGGTAAAGCTTCTTGGGGAGGCTGGAATTTGACGGCTCTTAAAGATTTTAAAATCATAAACAAAGAAAAAGAAATGCTGTTTAAAGCCATGAAGGAAGGCTTTATTTCCCATGCATATATTCTTAAGGTAAGTAAGGCAGAAGACTTAAAGGATGTGGGAAAGGCTTTCCTTAAAGCATTGCTCTGTCCTGAAAAGCCGGGAGAGGGCTGTGGAATATGTACTGTATGCAATAATATTGAAAAAGATAACCACGGGGACGTCTATTACATACAGCAAAAGTCAGCATTCCTCAAGGATGAAGAAGTTCAGTGGGTTGTTGAGGGCCTAAAGAAGAAGCCTATCTATGAAAGAAGCGTAGGTGTGATTCAAGATGCAGACAGAATGACTGTAACTGCTCAAAACAGACTTTTAAAGGTTCTGGAAGAACCTTATGGCAGCTCCGTTATGGTTTTAATAACGGAGAATTCAGAAAACCTCTTACAGACTGTAAGGTCACGATGCACCATGATAGAGATAGAAGGTGAAGAGAGCAGGGAGTTTCTTAAAGAAGAAAGTATGGCAAAGGAGCTTATTGGCAAGGCGTTGGAAAACAAGACTTTTTATGAAAAAAGAAAGGTGTTGGAAGAAATAATTCAGAACAAGGAAATGGGAAGAAAACAGGCCTTGGACTTCCTTGATACCTTGGAGAAAACTATCAGAGAAGAAATTATTCTAAATGAAAGAGGCAGAGATGCTTTTGATAAGTTCTGTAATATGATAGAAGCAATTGAAAACGCAAGAAAAGATATTCAACAAAATATAGGCTTCAGCTATGCGCTTAAAGCACTTTTGTTGAAAATGGGAGGAAAAATATGGCTATAGTAACAGGGGTAAAATTTAAAGAAGCAGGTAAAGTATATTACTTTGACCCCAAAGATTTAAAATTATCAAAAGGCACTGCCGTCATTGCAGAAACAGCAAGAGGTTTTGAATACGGCATTGTCGTTAAGGAGAATACGGAAGTCAGCGAAACAGATTTGGTGGCCCCCTTGAAGCCCATAATTAGAGTGGCCACAGATGAAGATGAAGTTAAACATAAAGAAAACCTGGAGAAAAAAGAGAAGGCTCTTGCCGAATGTCAAGAGAAGGTGGATAAACATGGTCTTGAAATGAAGCTTGTGGATGTGGAGTACACCTTCGATAACAGCAAGGTTATATTTTATTTCACTTCAGAAGGAAGAGTGGATTTCAGGGAGCTTGTAAAGGACTTGGCTTTAATATTTAAAACAAGGATAGAATTGAGACAGATAGGCGTGAGGGATGAGGCGAAAATGATAGGAGGTATAGGAGCTTGTGGCAGAGGCATCTGCTGTCACACCTGGCTTTCTGACTTTGAACCTGTTTCCATAAAGATGGCAAAGGCTCAAAACTTGTCATTAAATCCTGCAAAAATATCAGGAGTTTGCGGAAGGCTTCTCTGCTGTCTGAAATACGAAAATGATGTTTACATCCAATTAAAAAAAGGTATGCCTGATGTTCTTGAGAAGGTGAAGACCAAGGAAGGCATCGCTCTTGTTACGGAGGTAAATATTTTTGAAGGTAACCTTAAGGTAAGATATCTCCTTGATGAAAAGGGTGAGTGCGGAGAAGATAAGTATTCTCAGGATGAACATACCTTGAATAAGGAAGAGGTGCAAAGATTCCCAAATCCTGGGAAAAAGCAGAAGCAAAAGGATGTGCTTGATGACATCCCGGAAGAACTGGCCAGTGAATTAAAGAGCCTTATAGATTAAAGTGGAACTTGGAAAAGAAGAAAGATTGGATGAAATAGGATTTAAAGGCTTAAAGCTGATTCAAACTCAGTCTCATTTTTGTTATGGAACAGATGCAGTTTTGCTTTCTCATTTTGTGAAATCTACAACATCCCATGAAGGGAAGTTTTTAGTGGAGCTGGGCTCGGGAAACGGAGCAGTCCTACTGCTTCTTTGGAAAATGACGGGAGCGAAAGAAATCTTCGGCGTAGAGGTCCAAAGGGAACTTTGGGAAGTGGCAACAAGAAATATAGTTTTAAACGGGGCAGAGAAGCAAATAAGAATAGATGAGGGAGATGTTTCATCCTATTTTAAAGATAATCCTAAGGCATGGTCCGGGAAAGCTGACATAGTAGTTTTAAATCCTCCCTATGTGGCTAGAGGTGGAGGAATCCCTATAAAAAACTCCAACAGGCATATTGCAAGACAGGAAACCACGGCCACCTTGAAAGATTTTATTGAAGCTGCCTCTTTTATTTTAAAGGATAAGGGGGAGCTTGTAATGGTTCACAGGCCAAAAAGGCTGGTGGAAATTATTACAGCCATGACCGGGAAAGGCATTGAGCCCAGGACCATAAGGTTTGTTCACCCCAAAGAAAACGAAGAACCGAACATTATTTTAGTCCACGGCATAAAGGGAGCGGGCAGGGAATTGAAGGTGTTAAAGCCCCTATATGTATATGATAATGAAGGACTTTCACAGGAAGTGTTGAGGATATACGGAAAAGATAAGGCATAAAGTTGTTGAAATAAAGAAGGCTTTTAGAGATAATGAATTATGAGGACCGTTGTTATTGTTAAGTGAGAGGTGATTTTATGACCACAGAAATTACAGTATCCATAAAAGACATTTTGATATTTATTTTAGGTATAGGAGGAGTAGTCCTTGTATTCTACTTAGTAGCACTTATGGCAAGCTTAAGAAGGACCTTAAAAAGAGTAGATGCTATTTTAGAGGATACGAATACCGTATCAAAAATTGCCGCTACAAGAGCGACAGAGGTGAATCTGGCAGTAACTGATTTGTCCGTGGCACTTCTTGGAATAGCGAGAAACCTTAAAGGAAATCAGAGCAAGGTATCTGCTGTAACAAACATTGTTAACTCTTTGTCCTCACTTACGGGACTGTTTAAAGACAAGAAGGGGAAGTAGCTGAGATTGGCTAAGTATATTATTGAAAACAATGGTCCCTTGAGAGGGGAAGTGGAGATCAGCGGCTCTAAAAATGCGGTATTGCCTATTATGGCGGCCGCTATTTTAAGTGAAGGAGAATGTGAAATAACGGAGGTGCCTAAGCTTAAGGATGTTCAAGTTATGTGCAGTCTCTTAAGGACTGTAGGCGCAGCGGTTACTGAAGATTATGATAATAAAAGAATTATCATAAGGCCCGGAGAAAAATATGAAGGAGAAGCGCCCTTTGAGCTTGTTAACAAGATGAGGGCTTCTGTCTTAATAATGGGACCTCTTCTTGCAAGGGGCAAGAGAGCCAGAATGCCTCTTCCGGGGGGATGCGCCATAGGGGAGAGACCTATAAACCTTCACCTAAAAGGCTTTGAGGCTTTAGGGGCCGATGTGGTAAAGGGAAACGATTTCGTGGAAGCCACATCCCCTAAGCTTATGGGAAAAGGTGTCTATCTGGACTTCCCCAGCGTAGGGGCGACAGAGAATATAATGATGGCTGCAAGTCTTGCGGAGGGAACTACAATTATTGAAAACGCAGCATTGGAGCCTGAGATTGTAGACCTGGCGAATTTCTTAAACAAGATGGGTGCGAAGATTAAAGGTGCAGGCACAGATACCATAAAGATTGAAGGGGTAAAGTCCTTAAAGGGCGTTACACATCAGGTTATTCCTGACAGAATAGAAACGGGAACCTTTATGGTGGCAGCTGCCATAACAAGAGGGAATGTTACTATTAAAAGAGCCTTGCCAAGCCACGTTAAGCCTCTTATTGCGAAACTTGGGGAGGCAGGTGTAGAAGTGGAAATAAGGGAGGACGAAGAAACTATAATAGTGAGGGCCGATGTATTGCCTTTAGTCCCTGTGGACATAAAAACATTGCCCTATCCCGGCTTTCCCACCGATATGCAACCTCAATTTATGGCGCTTTTAACTACTGTTAAAGGAGCGTCTGTGGTGGTGGAAACAGTGTTCGAAAACAGGTTTATGCATGTGAGAGAGATGAACAGAATGGGCGCCAGCATACAGATAGAAGGAAAGTCGGCTATTATAACAGGAGGAAGGAGGCTTACAGGAGCTCCTGTAATGGCCACGGACTTAAGGGCAGGTGCCGCTTTAGTTTTATGTGCCCTGGCTTCAGAAGGCATCACAACCTTGTCTGAGATATACCATATTGAGAGAGGATACGACAATCTGGCTGAAAAGCTTACGAAACTGGGAGCCATAATCAGAAGAGAAGAGTAATTCTAAAGAAAGGAAGTATTTAAGATGATAAATGAGAAATTTTTGCGACTGTTATCCAAGGATTATCCTAACAGAAAAAAAGCTATTGCTGAAATCATCAACCTAAGGGCAATATTGGCATTGCCTAAAGGTACAGAATACTTCTTATCAGATATTCACGGTGAACATGAAGCCTTCGTTCATATGGTGAAAAGTGCATCAGGCGTTATACGATCAAAGATTGAAGAGGTGTTCTCTGAAGAGTTGCCTTTGGAAGAAAGAGACAGACTGGCTGCCTTAATCTACAATCCGAAAGCCGAAATTAAAAGGGTGAAAAAAAGCGATGCTGATTACGATCAGTGGTGCAGAGAAAGTATATTCCATCTCATACAAATTCTTAAATCTGTTTCTACAAAGTACACAAGGTCCAAGGTTAGAAAACGAATGCCGGAAGATATGGATTACATAATGGATGAACTTTTGCACGCAGACGATGAGGCTAACAGAGCTCACTATTACGGCGAAATTATTAACGCACTGATAGAAACAGGCAATGCCACCGAGTTCATCATGGGGATGGCAGGAACCATAAGCCGCCTTGCTGTAGACCAGCTCCATATAATAGGGGATATATTCGACAGAGGCGCTCATCCCGATAAAATTATGGATTTTCTTATGGACTTCCACGATGTAGATTTTCAGTGGGGCAACCACGATATAGTGTGGATGGGAGCGGCAACAGGAAACTGGGCATGTATCACCAATGCCATAAGGATGAACGTAAGCTACAACAACTTTGATATGCTGGAGACAGGATACGGTATTAACCTAAGACCTCTTGCAGTCTTTGCCAATGATACATACAGAGATGACAGTTGCGAGGGCTTCAAACCTCATATCTATGACAGAAATCAGTATGATCCCATTTCAGAAGAACTGGCTGCAAAAATGCACAAGGCCATTGCAATATGCCAGTTTAAGGTGGAAGGCCAAAGAATAAAAGCGCATCCTGAATATGGCATGGAGCACAGGTTGCTTTTGGACAAGATTAACATGGAAAAAGGAACGGTTGTAATAAACGGGACTGAGTATCCACTTAAGGATAAAAACCTTCCTACCTTGGATGTAAATGATCCCTACAAGCTTTCTGATGAGGAAAGGCTGCTGTTAAACACCTTGGAAGCATCCTTCTTAAAAAGCGAGAAGCTTCAAAAACATATTAGGTTTCTATACTCCCACGGCAGCATGTATAAAATTGTTAACGACATTCTTTTATACCACGGATGTATTCCTTTAACGGAAGAGGGAGAGTTTGAGGAGTGCACTGTAAACGGCGTTACCACCAAAGGAAAGGCTTACCTTGATTATTTGGATGACCAGGTGAGAAAGGCTTACTTCAGCCCCGCCGAATCGGAAGAGATTGGACGCTCAGGTGATCTGATGTGGTACTTGTGGCTCTCCAAAAAATCACCTCTTTTTGGGAAAGACAAGATGACCACCTTTGAAAGATGCTTTGTGGACGACAAGTCTGTAAAGAAAGAAAATAATGTTTCCTATTACAGACTGATAGACAGAAAGGACATATGTGAAAATATTTTGAAGGAGTTCGGTCTTGACCCTTTAACAGCTCATATATTAAACGGCCATATGCCTGTAAAGGTTAAGGACGGCGGCTCTCCCGTAAGAGGGCAGGGACTGCTTTTCGTAATAGACGGCGGAATGTCAAAGGCTTATCAGAAGGACACAGGAATTGCAGGATATACCTTTATATACAACTCAAGGTTTATGGCATTGGCAGAACACAAGCCTTACTCTCCTCTCATGGCTGACGGAAGTCAGGAGTTTAACGCTCCGGCCTTAAGGACTGTAGAGGTGCTGAAGAAAAGAATGATGGTAAGGGATACAGATATAGGGAAAGAGCTAATAAGACAGGTGGAAGAACTTCAGGCTCTTGTGGATTATTATGATAAGGGCATTATTAAAGAAAGATAAAAAGGTGAAATATGGCAGGTGAAAATAAGTTTGCAGTATTGATAGATGCAGACAATATATCGGAAAAATATATAAAGTTTATTATGGATGAAATATCAAATGAAGGTGTGGCCACATATAAGAGAATATATGGAGACTGGACCAAGCCTTCCTTTTCCTCATGGAAAAGCGTTTTGTTAGAGCATTCCATTACTCCCATACAACAGTATGGATATACCCAAGGAAAGAATGCTACAGATTCAGCAATGATTATTGATGCTATGGATATTCTTTATTCAGGAAATGTAGAAGGTTTTTGTTTAGTAACAAGCGACAGTGATTTTACAAGACTGGCTGCAAGGCTTAGGGAATCAGGAATGGACGTTGTTGGAATGGGTGAGAGAAAAACACCAAAAGCATTTATTTCTGCATGTAACAAATTCAAGTACCTTGACATTCTCTTAGAACAAAGTGAAAAAGAAAAGGAACAGTTAAGAAAAGAGATTGAAGACAGAATAAAGGGAACTCAGAAATCAAAGAAGGAAAAGATTAAGATTAATTTACCTGAAGGTTTTTTGGAAGAAGATGAAGAGATGACATCTTTAGAAACCATTGTGGATTCAGTCATAAGCATAATAAGAGAGAAGTCAGATGAAGACGGCTGGGTATTCATAGGGGACTTAGGAGGGATGTTGTTAAAACGTCACCCCGACTTTGATGTGAGAAACTTCGGCTTTAATAAGCTGACTCCCTTCATAAGCTCTATTCCGGATTTAGAAATAAGGGCAGATCGCCACGGCAACATAAACCTTATGTATGTGAGGGAAGGAACGAAAAAAGAACAACCCGAAAAGAAATAATGAGAGGAGGCTTAAGCCTCCTCTTTTTCTTCACCTTCTTCTTCCTTTAGGCGAATTGCTCCAACTGTCATAGCACCTACTGCTGCAATTCTGCCCATTTTCCTCAACCCCTTTTTAATAGATTGAGGATCTCTGTGATATACTCCTTTTGCTACTACTTTGCCTTCTCCTGCCACAAGCTTAATATTGTGTACCCAGTTTCCTACAAGCTTTTTTCCACCATCCCTTAAATCGTCAATGCCATCATCTACAGTATTAAGGTTTTCAGTAACATTGCCTACTACAACATCTGTTGCACCTGAAGCTAGCTCACCTGCGATGGAACCAAAATATATAAAGGAGTCTGTCACACTTTCTCCCACATTGTTTATTATCTTCTTATTTGATACTCTGCCGATTACTGAAAGAGCGCCGCCGATGGTGCCCCCCACAACTGCTCCTGCAACTATACCTGCTTTCTTAACTACGTTCATATTTGTACCTCCTAACTTACTTGAGAATATATTATACTAAAAAGGCTGTTTCTTTACAACAAATAGGACAATATAGTATAATGATGACCGTGTCCATGCGGATGTAGCTCAACGGATAGAGTACCGCACTACGAATGCGTTGGTTGGGAGTTCGAATCTCTTCATCCGCACCAAACAAAATACCACCTATTGATAAATGAATTTTGTCACTAGGTGGTTTTTCTTATAATTGATTCTCCTATTATCCTATGATACATTTACAAATAAAGACATAGATTACTTACAATATCAATTGAAAGGGGGAATTAAGCTATGCCCTTTACTATAGTTAGGCAGGACATTACAAAAATGGAAGTTGACGCAATTGTTAACGCAGCAAATACAGACCTAAAAATGGGAGGCGGTGTTTGCGGAGCCATATTTAAAGCAGCAGGTATTAGAGAGCTTCAAGCTGCTTGTGACAAGCTTGCTCCCATTAAGACAGGTGAAGCTGTTATTACACCGGGCTTCTCATTACCTGCTAAGTTCATTATCCATGCGGCAGGTCCAATCTATAGTCAATGGACCAAGGAACAGAACCAACAGCTCCTCTACTCTTGCTATATAAACTCTTTGAAAAGAGCTGTTGAAAATAACTGTGAAACCATAGCATTTCCTTTGATTTCAAGCGGCATATACGGCTACCCAAAAGAGGATGCCCTAAAGGTGGCGACTTCTGCAATTCATGATTTTCTAATAGATAATGATCTTGATGTAACTCTTTGCGTGTTTGATAAAGCTACATTTACTGTAAGTCATGAATTAATGGGTCATGTGGAAAGCTACATTGATGAACATTACGTTAAGACCCATGAAATAAAGAGGAAACAGCCTACTGATAAAGTGAGAAATATCTTGTGGGAAGCTAATAAGGATATTAGTGACTACAACACTCCTATATTTCCTGAGATGCTCACCTCTACTGTTGGTGAAGCTGCCTCTCTTAGTGATTTTGTGGGAAATCTTGATGAGCCTTTTTCCCAGATGCTTTTACGATTGATTGATGCTAAGGGAATGACAGATGTACAGGTTTATAAGGATGCTAACTTAGACCGCAAACTATTTTCTAAGATTAGAAGCAATAAAGGCTACATGCCAAGTAAGCGTACTGTTATTGCTTTAGCCATAGCTTTAAAGTTATCTCGAAAAGAAACTGAAGAGCTATTGGAGCGAGCAGGCTTTGCATTGTCTCATGCAGTGAAGTTTGATGTTATAGTTGAATACTTCATTATAAATGGGAAATACGATATATACGAAATAAATGAAGTGTTGTTTCAGTATGATCTGCCACTTCTAGGGGTTTAAGAATATATACTAATGACCCATATGGTGTAAATATCCGAAATGTCGCTTTCTAAGCGACCACCAGTTTTTTATAAAGTAGTATCCTAAGATTACAATAAATCTTAGGAGGTTACGAAAATGAAAAAGGGATTAACTGAACTTGTATTTATACTTGATAAAAGTGGCTCCATGGGCGGGCTGGAACCAGACACTATCGGCGGATATAACTCAATGCTGAAAAAGCAACAAGAAGTTGAAGGTGAATGCCGGATCACAACGGTGCTTTTCAATAACAACTATGAACTGCTCCATGATCGGATAGACATTAAGGCTGTGAGCCCAATTACGGAAAAGGAATACTTTGTGGGAGGATCTACTGCACTTGTTGATGCAATTGGTAGCACTATTCATAAAATTGTTACGGCACAAAAGCATACTGGTGAAGACTTTCAAGCTGAAAAGGTGATGTTCGTTATTATTACAGATGGTGAGGAAAACTCCAGCCGTGAATATTCTCTTGAAAAGGTAAAAGCACAGATCGAAAAACAAAAGTCAGAATATGGTTGGGAGTTTATCTTTCTTGGTGCAAATCTAGACAGCGTAGAAACTGCAGGGCGTTTTGGAATTGCTAAAGACAGAGCCATTGACTATATTGCAGATAGAAGTGGGACTATGCTGAACTTTAAGGTAATGGCAAGCGCCGTGACCACATTTCGTGAAGCAGGAACTGTTGATGAGGCTTACTTTGATGAAATCCGTAAGGATGTGAAGCTAAGAGGAAGTAAGAAATAATAACAGTAAAGAGAAGCTTTAAAGGCTTCTCTTTTTCTTTTCTTTTCTTTTAATTTGATGTAGATTCAAAGTAGAAAGGAAAGGGCATTTAAGATGATAATTGAAAATATTTATGAAATAGCCAAAGGTAGGCTTAAAGGGAAAAAGCTTGATAGAGTTTTAATAGGCATCTCTTTACTTTGTACATCCTTAGATGATGGCACCATAGGTGTAACTTACGTTTTAAGAAATGAGATAGATGGTGTATGTGGCTCTCTTCCAGAGGGGAATATGGTAGGAATGGAAGGTGCTTACTTAGGCTCATTAGCAGTGGAAGGAGACAATGTGCTTTCAAGAACCTTAGGACTGTCTGTTATTAATTCTCAAGAAAGGGTGAATAGGGACTTTCTTTATACTGATGAAGATGCAGTAACAGCAGCTGATTTAAGAAAGGAAGATGTGGTAGGAGTAGTAGGTCATATTGGGCCTGTAATTATGAGAGCAACTGGCCTTGTAAAGGAGATACTGGTCTTTGAAAGGGATGAAAAGAAAGAAGGGTTTGATACTGACTTAGAAGAACTAAAAAGGTGCGATGTAGTATTTATTACTTCTGCAACATTTGTAAATAATACTTTAGAGGAGGTTTTAGAAAAAGTTGGGAATCCAAGAGAAGTGGTTTTAGTAGGTTCCACCACTCCCTTATATCCTGAAGCCTTCACGAAAAGCAAGGTTACCATGCTGTCAGGGACAAGATGGTTACCTGAATATAAAGAGGAAATCTTTAATGAAGTAGGCCAAGGTGCCTGTATGCGTCAGCTGATCAAAAGAGGGGAAAAGGTTACCATAAAAATAAAGTAACAAGGGAGCTGTAAATAGTGTTGTTACGTTACAAACAAAATGTATAATGGTCATAACTATAAGGTGATGTGTCATTTAAGTATGTTGAGGAGCTTTTGTAAAAGGAGGGATTTTTATGAGAACTAAATTGACCGAAAATACAAAACCCGGTAAACGCTTTCTAGTATTTCTTATTATTGGCCTATTGATTTTCAGCTTTTCAGCTTGTGGCGGAGGGGCTGTTGAATCAAAAGGGAATATGGCAGTTACTGTGGAAAGGGAACTTGGACCTGAAGCTCTAAAAATTGCTAATGAAGCTACAGCTATGGCTCTTAGACAGTATGTTTATGCAAGGCTTTTAACTGAAGACTATATTGAACAAGATATCTCAAACATAACTATGAAGGACTTGTCTTTAAAGATAGACAACCTTCTCCTTGCCTGGCAGAACGCTGAAAGCTTTTCTAAAAATGCTATGGACCTTACAGAAAGAGCAGTTATGGTTTTGGAAATGACAACAGGCAAACAGGAATCGCTTGCAAAGTGGTATTTAGGTAAGTCTTTCTTTCCTATAGCCTATGGTGCTGAAAGAGATGTGGATATCCAAACGTGGGCAGAAGACTTAACGGATCAATTCGATGCTTTAAGGGGAGCTAATAGATACCAGCAGTTAGCTAAGCAGCTTGGAACAGATACTAAAACTGCTGTTGAACGGATGAATATGGCACAGAAAATAATTATAAATGCAGCAGAACTGGAAGAGGCTCAAGCAGTTGTAAATGCATATACTGATAGCATTAATTATCTCACCGCCATTAAAACCACCAGCAAGGTAGCTATGGTTGGATGGAGCATGGCGGCAACAGGCGGAGCAAGCGTGGGTTTACTTGAAGGGGCAGGCCTTGTTGTAGGAGGTGCTGACTGTATAGTAGAGGTTTATGAAACAGGCAGCACTATCGTACTTGGAGAGGACCATAAGGTAACAACAGCATTTTCAGATATAAAAGAAAAGATGGCGCCTGTGTCTGCTATTATAGGCCTTGTTACTTTGGATCCAAAGGCTGTTGGTAAGACTGCAAAGGATACAGTAGATACCTTAGCCTATGTAACAGATTCACTGCTTGATTTTATATATGAAGATAAAATTATAGGCATTAAAATAGAAGGAGTATCAAAAGATGCTGTTACTATGGGTGCCGATGTATTTGAGATAGGAGATGAAGAAGCACTTTTAGCTTCGGGCTTTGTTTTTCCTGAAACTGAAAAGACTATATCTCAAGTAGTGGAATCTTGGGAGCCGGACGCTTCTATGGTTATGGATCGTATGGAGAAATTGGATTCACAGATGGTAGGGCTTGAGAATAAAGTGTCTGGGCTTACTAGTGGAAAGATAAATATTTCAGGAATCTATACGCAAGTAAGTACTAATAATTATGATGATGAAGAAGATATTGCAGTTGTAAAGCTGGAGGTTTCAGGAAATATTGTCAATGTTACTGATGAAGATGGAGAAGTAACAGCTGTGAATTACGATCCAAAAAACAATACCATATCATATAAGGAAGGTGATACGGATTATAAAATGAAGTTTACAAGAGAAGATGGTACTGTAGTTGGAAATGGTTATATGAAAACTGTTATATGGGGCATGCCCGTTGAACTGACTGTGGTAATGACAAAAACTTCAGACTGAGCAAGCTTAATTTAAAAATCCTAGACTCATCTCGTAGATACTCGGTATGTAGGAAAAAATAAGAGTCGCTGCATCTTTAATTTGATGCAACGGCTCATTTTCATAAGGAATTCTGCCAAAAGGAACGGGACTGTCTTCATTTTCTGTAAGGGACGCAGGCAGATAAATTTTAGGCGAATAATACCCATAACAAAGGGCGTTTCTAAATGCTCCGAAAGATAGATACTATCTCTTTCATGAACAGCATTTTTGTAAGTCCATAAGTGAGAAAATGTATTTACTTTCCAAATCCACATTTAGGATATGTGCATACTTCACAGTCCATGCAGAGGCCTCCGTGGGCTAGCCTTTTAACGTCGCCTCTTGTTACGTGTTCACCTGCTAAAAGTCTTGGGACAATTAAATCGAATATGCTGGTTCTTGAGTACATGACGCAACCCGGTAATCCTACTACAGGAACATTATCAATATAGGCTAGCATGAACATGGCACCGGGTAATACAGGCGCTCCATATATTACTATATGGCCTCCAGCTGCTCTTATGCCCGATGGCGTTCTATCATCTGGATCTACTGACATACCTCCTGTAACACCTATTATTTCTGCGCCTTCTTCAATTAAAAGTTTAATTTTTTCGCTTATCATTTTTACATCGTCGTCAGCGAAGTATTGTTTAAAAACTTCACTTCCTAAATCTTTAAACTTTTTATCTAGGACAGGGCCGAATTTATCTTCAATTCTTCCTGAATATACTTCGCTGCCAGTTGTGACTAGACCTACTTTCATTTTCTTTAAAGGCTTTACTTGAATAAGGGTTCCTTCTTCTAAGGTTTTTTCTGCAGCTTCCACAACACCTGGGTTTACGAAAAGTGGGATAACTCTTGTGCCTGCCAGCTTATCACCTTTTTTAACTAATTGATTTTCCTTAATAGAAGCAAACATTATATCGTCTTGCTCAATTAAGTGGCCAAGAAGATCCACATTGATCTTAAGTAATCCATCTATATCAGCAAAAATTTCCACTTTACCTTCAGAAGGTCCTTTTAAGGTAACCCCTGAACCACAAGCTGCTTTGGCTATTCTTAAAGCTGCTTCATCCTCATGGATATCCTGGTCTTCCTTTTCCACCACATAAAGATGCTGCTTCCCCATGGAGAGAAGGACAGGAATATCCTCTTCCTTTATAACGTGGCCTTTTTTAAAGCGAGGCCCTTTATATTCACCTGGGAGTATTTGAGTTATGTCGTGGGCAAGAACAGTACCTATTGATTTTTCAACTTCGATTTCCTTCATCTTTTAATGTCCTTTCGAAAATGATAATATGGCCAGACTTCCCTTTGGAAGGTGCAGCCTGTTTTTTTCTTCTAAATTCATACCCAAGAAGAAGGTAATTATTGCTTCCATTATGCCTTTATGACATACAAGCACAATGTCCCGCTCTTCATTCAGATATTTTACCAGACTCTTTAAAGCTCTGTATCGTAAATCATAAAAGTTCTCGCCGCCGTGACCTTTCCATGTTAAGGTGTTGTTTCCTCTGTCCTGGTAATCGTTGGGATAGCGGGTTTTAATGTAGGATATGGTTTCTCCATCCCAGGAGCCTAAATTAATTTCACGAAAGCCCCTGTCCGTTATGAAGTCACCTTCACCTGCGATTATCTTCATGGTATCTACGGCTCTTTTTAAGTCGCTTGATATATACAAGGGGTTTTCAAGACTCTGTTGTCCCAGGGTTTCCTCGATTCTTTCGCCTTGTTTTCTCCCTTTATCATTAAGGTCCACATCGTACTGACCTATGAAAACCTTTTCCCTGTGCTGTACAGTTTCTCCGTGGCGGACAAGATACAAGGTATTTGAAAACTTGTCAAATGTTGATTCAAAGGGTTGAGGTATATATTTTTGGAGAAGTTCATAATCTTCTTTTTCATCCATATCAAGAAGCACACCTTCGTTGTTTACAGGCACTCTTATCATCATATCTTTATTTTCGTAAAACCTGGTTATTTCCTTTAAGCCTGCTTTTCCTGTATTCGATATAATCAAGGGTACTGCGGCCCGGGGGATTAAAAGAGGATGACCTTTTTTCCCCATGAAAACAGGGACAGCAAAGGAGTTTTTATCCTCTTTCCATGCTTCATGAAGCTTTAAATATTCATCCTTCGTAACAAGAGGATAATCTACGGGTAAATATAGTATGCCTTCTGTTTCCTCGTAAAGATGAGCCATAATATAGTTAAGGCCTGAAAGGAGGGAGGAATACATGCCCTTTTGAAAATCTTCATTATGGACAAGGTGAACTGAATTTCCCAAAAGATTTTTGATGTCTTCGCTTTCATAGCCTGTTACGACTACAATTTTTTCCAACCCTGCGTCTTTCATGGTATTTATTTGTCTTATAATCAAGGGCTCTCCCTGAAAGGGTAAAAGGGGTTTAAAAGCTTCCATTCTGCTGCTGAAGCCTGCCGCAAGGATCAGCCCTGTCATCTTTTTCATTTAAAGATCCTCCATTAGCGACCTTATCTTAATCATTTCTGCCGTAATGCTGACAGCTATTTCTTCGGGGCTTTTACCGCCTATGGGAAGGCCTATGGGAGAATGGACTTTATCCAGCTCCTCCTGGGTAAAGCCATCCTTTAAAAGTCTGTCATATATGCCCTTGACCTTTGATTTGCTTCCAATCATCCCGATATAGGCATGGTCTCTTTTTAAAGCTTGTTTTAACACCTCATAATCTCCCTGATGACCTCTTGTTACGATTACTATGAAGGAAGTTTTACAGGTTGTGATTTGTGAAAAAGAATCTTCAAAGGAAGGTATAAGGATTACATCTTTGGATAAAGGAAAGAGTTCCTTATCTGCATACTCTTCCCTGTCATCCACCATAACAGTATCAAAGGACACATATCTTAAAAGAGGCTCCAAACTTCTTCCTATGTGGCCGCAGCCGAAAATATAGCTTGTGAAATTCAAGCGAAAGCTATTAAGAAAATCTTCTCCCTTGTCGTGAGGGTAGTATTGGAAATGGACGAAAGCCGTGCCGCCGCACTGCATATCAAGGCCTTTTGATTCATCTTCAGTTAAGGTGAATTCTTCCACATGAGGTTCGGATCTGTCGAAAAAATCCAAGGCCATCTTTTGAATCAGCCCCTCAAGGGCACCGCCCCCCACAGTTCCGGCACAGCTGCCGTCTCTTGCCATAACAAGAAAGGCACCTCTTTTTCCCGGGGATGAACCCAGGGTGTCCGTAATCTCCGCTATTACAAAAGCCTTGTCTTCTCTGACAAGGTCCTTAACAAAATCCGTTGCTTTCTTTTTCAAAGTTAGTACCCCTTTCAGGATTGGGAGTTTGACAGAACTCCTTTTTTCATCATGTATACCGTATCGCCCAACAGTTCTCCTTCCTTCCTGTTATGGGAAACTAGGATTGAAGGGATCTTAAAGGTCTCTTTTATAAAGAGAAACTCTTTGTACATGGTTTCTTTAGTGTCTTCATCAAGAGCAGAAAAAGGTTCATCAAGGAGAAGAAGGGAGGGCTTGGTAACAATAGCTCTGGCAAAGGCTATTCTCTGTTTTTCACCTCCCGAGGTTTCCCCCGGCCTTCTGTTTTCAAGGTGAAGAATTCCCAAAGTCTCCATGGTGTTTTTTGCATATTCCAGTTTTTCCGCTCCCGTTAGGCCAAGCTTCTCTTTATTCTGATTAATAATACCATACATAATGTTATCAAGGACAGTCATGTGAGGAAAGAGATGGTAATTTTGAAATACATATCCTATATCCCTTCTTTTTACAGGGATATCAATTTTCTTACCGCCCTCCGTTTTTTTATAAAGCACTTTGTTCTCAAGGCTAATTTCACCTCTGTCGGGAACAAGAAGACCTGCTATTAGATTCAAAAAAGTGGTTTTCCCGGAACCGGAGGCGCCTTGAATAACGGTGACTCCTTCAAGGAATTCACCTTCACATTTTAGATTGAATGTTCCAATATTCTTTTCCACATTGAAATACAACATAGTTTTTCTTGTTTCCTTTTTTACAGTCTGAAATCTTTTTTCTTTAGGTACATGTTCATGAGAAAGATCAGCAGAAAGCTGAAAACAGTCATTAACAGCACCAGCTGCTGAGCAAGAGGGGAGTTTCCCGACTGAACCGCATAATATATGGCTGTTGGAATAGTTTGAGTCTTGTTTGGAATATTCCCGGCCACCATAAGAGTGGCGCCGAATTCACCAAGAGCCCTTGCAAAGGTCAAAGCTATTCCGCTTATGATCCCGGGATAGGAAAGGGGGAGCAGCACGGTGAAGAAAATCTTCACTTCCCCGCTTCCAAGGGTTCTGGCTGCTTTTTCATAGGATGGATCCACAGACAGAAAGGCGGCTTTGGCATTCTGATACATTAAGGGTAAGGCCACTACTGAAGAGGCTATGACGCAAGCCCCCCAGGTGAACACCACCTGAAGATGGAAGTTTTCCAAAAGGAGCATGCCTAAAGGCCCCCTTTTGCCAAACAGGTAAAGAAGAATGTAACCTGTTACAGAAGGGGGCAATATCAGGGGAAGAATAATCAATGTTTCAAAAAAGTTTTTAAAAGGCACAGAGCGCTTAGTTAGAAAATAGGCGATTAAGGTGCCTGTTATAAAGGCTATAAAGGTGGCGACAATGGCCACCTTTACAGACAATAGTATTGGAGTCCACATGATGGTATCCTTTTTATTAAATTACATCGAAGCTGTAGGATTCAAGTATTTCTTTTGCGTCATCGGTTTTTAGAAACTCAAGAAAGGCCACAGCCATTTCCTGATTATCACCCTCATTAAGAGCGGCTACAGGATAAACTATAGGCTTATGTGAATCAGCAGGAAAATTCTCAACCACTGCCCCTGTCTTTAAAAGAACAGCATCTGTAAGATACACAACTCCGCAGTCCACATTGCCTGAATCAACGTACTCAAGAACGGCTCTTACATCCTTTGCATAGATTACCTTGCTTTCAAGGCCGTCCCACAGGCCTAAGGAAGTGAGAGCATCAAAAGCATATTGACCTGCAGGAACACTTTCTGGTTCTCCTATGGCTATACTATCTACTTCTGAAAGATTGGCTAATGTAATATCATTCATTTTCTCAGAAGAAGCTATAAGGGTAAGAGTGTTTCTGATAAGGTCTTCTCTTGTGTCTTCAATAAGAAGGTCCTCCTCCTCTAAAGCATCCATATGGCTTTTGGAAGCTGAGATAAATACATCACAGGGTGCACCCTCAAGGATCTGAGTTTTTAAGGAGCCGGAGCTTCCGAAGTTAAATTCAATCTTTACATTGTGCTCCGACTCAAAGAGAGCGGCAATGTCAGTCAGGGCATCGGTAAGGCTTGCGGCTGCAGACACGCTTAATACTGTTAACTCTTCCTCCTGTGGGGTATCAGAGCAGGCAGAAAAAGAAAACAGGACAAGTAAAATCAGCATTGCATAAATCAGGAATCTTTTCATAACAAACCTCCAAAGTATATAGAAACTAACCAAAACTAACTAAACCCAACTGAAATGATTATAATCCAAGATAAAATCATTGTCAATAATCTAGATTTAGATTAGAATGAAATAGGATACCCTTGATTGTGAAAGGATAAAGCTATGGAAGAAGTGCTGTATACTCCCGAGGAACTGGCAGAAAAATTAAAGCTGTCAAAGTATACCATCTACGAAATGATTAAAAGAAATGAAATAGAGGCTCATAGAATAGGCAGATCCTTGCGTATTTCAGAAGGGCAGCTTCAGGATTATCTCATAAGAACAAGAGCCAAAGAAAATACCTTTGACGGTCATATAGAATTTGAAAAGGGAATTCAGTACGGGGTAATAAGAGATGTAAAAATCGCTGTTAATACAGACCTTGAAGGCAAGGTAAGAATATACATTAAGCCTGAAGATATAATTTTAAGCAGAGGTACATTTGTAAGCAGTGCAAGAAACATGCATTACGGCAAAGTCCTGGACCTTATGTATGATGACAGACTGGCGAAGCTTATTTTAGATATAGGGATTCCTCTGGTAGTATTAATAACAAAAAGATCTTTGGATGAGATGGAGATAAAGATAGGTGACTATCTCTATGCCGTTTTTAAAACCATGTCAGTGAAGGTTACAAAGAGATAGTTTTCTTTTTAGCCTCCCTTTCCTGAACCTTGTCCAGCCTTTTCAATACACTTTTACAGGAACATGGCTCTTTTATGAACCTTGATATGTCACCTGTCCTGTAGCGAAGAAAGGGCATGCCTTCTCTTGTAAGGGTAGTCATTACTATTTCCCCCCACTGACCGTCGGGGAGGATTTTTTTTGTTTGAGGGTGGATTATTTCTATAAAAATATCGTTTTCTCTTAAGTGGTATCCCACAGGGGGATCAATTTGGGAATCCCTGCAGCTCATGGCACAGCCATAGCCTGTTTCCGTCATACCGTAGTGCTCAAAAACCTTGGAACCCCATATATTCTTAATTGAAGTGACAGTATGGAGGCTTACGTAATCTGCGCTTAAAAGAACTGATTCAGGCCGTAGATAGGGCTTTCTTTCCATAAGGCCGAGGAGTAAAGAGGGAGGACCTATAATGGAGGTTATACCATCTTCATCAGGATTAAATGTGGGCTGTGCCCCGAGACGGGTAACGGCTTTTTCTAAAAGCAAGCCCAGAGAGCCTTCCGCTTCGTGGGGAAAGAGAATCAGAACCTTGTCCTTTTTGGAAATCATGCATCTTAAACCGAAGTTAAAATAGTCCATGGTATTCTCTTGGTCCTTTTCCGTAAAAAAAACCCTTTTGGGCTCACCTTGGGAGCCGCTTGTAAAGATTGTGACCACCCTTTGGATTCTGCTCTTAGGAACACAGAGCATATCTGAATAATTATCTTTTAAATCGGAGGTTGTGGTAAAGGGTATGTCTTCCCAGGGCAAAGAAGGGTTAAGCCTCTTTCTGTGAAAGGGGCTTTGTTCATATACATAGAAGATAAGGCCTTCTCTTTTATTCTTAACGTAGCTGTCAATGGCTTCTCTTGTTAGAGGGAGGTCTTTAGAAAGTCCGAGCTTTTCTTTAATAAAGGGATCAAGATACATTTTTACTACCACTCTAAAAGATCTGTAAGCTTTTCATAGGTGGCTTGAATCAAGGTGGGGCAAAGGGTCTCCTTGCGGGAGTCGTCGTCTCCTACAAGCATGTAACAGGAAGTAGTTCCGAAGGTTTCTGTAAACCAGTCATTTAACTGTGAGATTCTATATTCTTTTGCCTTCTCGTTATCTATGAGAGAGAGAAGACAGAACCCTGCTGAAAGGGCGCCACACTTTTCTGAAAGGCCCATACCGCCGCAAAGACCTCTCATAGCTTTAATAAGATCAGGGTTATCCTTTCCAAGATGTTCCAAAGCCAGAATGAAAATAATCTGGCTGCAGCAGTAGCCTTCAAGGGACAGCATCATAATTTTTTCTTTCATATTTTTATACCTTTTCATAAACTAAAAGACAGTACCCTGTGTTTTTACTTTGCGCTTCCGCCGGCACATAATCATCAAGGGAGCCTTCCTTCATAATAATTTCAGCTGCATAAGTAGTAAGGTCATAGGTTCTGTCTTCAAAGAGAAGTTCCTTGAATCCTATTTTCTCAATATCAGGTCTAAGTCTGTCCATAAGAAGGACTTTATTAAAGACATAAGTGGATGGAGGAGTTTCCTTTTCATCCTCTGAAAGTGTACCCTGTTTATGTCTTTCCTGATAATCGTAAACTTTTTCATCTACTTTTTTTTTATTAAAATCATCCAAAGTCTTCCAGTAAAGAGAAGAGATTAAAAGTTTTCCGCCTTTTTTTAGAACACAGTAGGCTTCGTGGACAGCCTCCAAAGGCAAATTGATTTCTGAGAGAACGCACTCCATTAAGATGCCGTCAAAGGTATGGGAGGAAAAGCCATCAAGAAATTCCCCGTCTCCTATTTGAAAATCTATATGAGGGAACTTTTCTTTGGCCTTCCCGATTTTTTCTGCATTTAGATCTATGGCCGTTGGAACTAAAGAGTATTCTTCATAAAGGAAGTTGGCAGTATCTCCTTCTCCTGAACCTATATCAAGGACCTTGTCTCCCTCTTTAAAATTACAGATTTCCAATCCTCTTCTTGTTATGTCGAATCCGCCTGGTCTTTTAAGACTCATTTTCTTTCTCCTTCCAGCCGTTCTCTGTGATAAATATTGTATGAGCAAAAGGGAATTACCCTGTTGTCAGGTGATAACACATGAACTCTGCAGCGCTTCAGCCTTTCCTGATCTACAGACAGGCAGTCCTGAAAGGCCATGGAAGATAAAGTGAACATGGAACGCTTGCAGTTATACAGAAAGCTGTCAAAGGAATCGGGGGAATCAGCTGAGCAGCAGCATGTGTTTCCCTTGCCGCCCCATTTATTTAAAACAAAGCCTCTGTCTTTAATAATGATATCCAAGGGGTCCACAGAAGTACAGCAGCAGGCAGGTTCTTCGAGAGTATCTTCTCTCAAAGGTGTTATGGTTTTATCCTCTGATATGGTAAAGGTGCCGTGAAATCCACAGAGGGGATGGCCTGTTGCCATGGGAGACAGCATGTCTTTAGTAATTTTACCTTCTGTAGCCCTTTCAATCTCATCTAAAAGTTCAAACATTGTAACTCTTTTATTAAGAGTGTCTTTTACTGTATCTACAGGATATCTGCCGAAGAAAGAGACGGGCTGAAAGTGAATCCCTGAGACTATATCGAGATTTTCAAAGAGAAAATCCATCATTTCCTTTATTTCATGAAAGTTTACACCTTTAACAAGGGTAGGAACAAGGGTAACGGGAAGCTGTGCCTTTCTGCAGTTTTCAATGGCTTTTTTCTTTAAATGAAGAAGCCTTTCATTTCGTAAAGCCATATAAGTTTTATCATTTGTGGAATCGAATTGAAGAAAGACAACAGATGCGCCGTTTTCTTTAAGATTTTCAGCATAGCCCTCTTCTAGGGCAAGACGTTTGCCATTTGTATTTATCTGTAAGTATGGAAAACTTAAATCCTTGGCTGTTTTCAACATTTCCGGCAAGTCATCCCTTACAGTCGGTTCGCCGCCTGAAAACTGTATGTTGTAGGGCCTTTCTTCTCCCAGAGACTTAAGAAATTTCAACTTTTCCTCTATTTCCAAAAGAGAGGGCTCAAATTCATCTATGGCTCTCTCAGATTCCGCAAAGCAGTAAGGGCAGTGTTGGTTGCACCGTTTAGTTATCTCAAGCAAAACGCAGCAGGGTGTCTGCATATGGTTTTCACAAGGGCCGCAATGAAGAGGGCACTCAGTATTGCCCTTAAAGGCGTCCGTTCCCTTAGTCAGAGGCTTTTTAGGAGGAATGTTAACGGTCTTTACAGAATCCCACTTCAAAAATGCTTCCAAAGAATCACATACTAAAAGAGAAAAATTTCCATGTTCAGGACAAGTTTTTTCCAGATAAACGAGATTGCCGGAAGCTTTGTAGCAAGCAGGTATAAGCTTTTGGCAACATGGACATAAACTGGTGGTTTTTCTGATAATTTCAGTCAAAATAAAGCCTCCTTAAACAAGGAAATTATATAGGGAGGGTGATTTTTTGTCAAACCGGGGGAAAGGTTAAAAATAACAATAAAGTACCATAATCAAATGCAATAGATTATTGATAAAACTGTGGAACTTATGGTATATTCAAGGTGGAATATTTTCAAACAATCTCAACTTATATTTATTGTGATTTCTCACAGGAAAAAGATATCAGGGAGGAAGTATCTATGAAATTGCGGAAGCTAACTTTAAACATTAACGGCGCGGATAGAATGTTTATCTGCAATCCGGAAACAGACAGTTTGGCCACCGTTATAAGAAGACTTGGTTTAACGGGAACCAAAGTAGGCTGCGGAACAGGTGTATGTGGTGCCTGCTCTGTTATTCTTAACGGGAAAGTAGTAAGGTCCTGTACAAGGAAAATTTCATCTATTGAGGAATACAGCAAAATTACCACAATTGAAGGTATAGGTGCTCCAAATTACCTTCATCCTTTGCAGGTGGCATTTATGCATTCAGGTGCTGTACAGTGCGGTTTCTGTACACCGGGATTCATCGTATCCGCTTACGGCCTTCTTCAGGAAAACCCCAATCCCACAAGAGAAGACGTGAGAGAGTGGTTCCATAAGCACAGAAACATTTGCAGATGTACAGGTTACAAGCAAATAGTGGATGCAGTTATGAATGCAGCTAAAGTAATGCGAGGCGACTGCGCTTTGGAAGACATTATGGTGAAGCTACCTGAAGACAGGGATTACTACGGCAAGCCCTTAGTAAGGCCTGCAGCTCTTGCAAAGGTATGCGGTGTGGCTGACTACGGTGATGACATTGAGCTTAAGATGCCTGAAGGAACTCTTCATGCAGTATTTGTTCAGCCTAAAGTAACTCACCATGCGAAGCTTTTGAAGATCAATACGGAAGAAGCAGAAAAAATGCCGGGTGTATATAAGATTATTACCCACAAGGATGTTAAAGGATCGAACAGATTGAATTTCTTCCAGCTTTCCGCAAGGACTCTTGCCACAGAGCAGAGCCATGTGCTTTTGGCTGAAGATAAAATATTCAACTACGGCGACGTTGTGGCCATGGTTGCGGCAGATACCAAAGAACATGCAAGAAATGCCGCTGCCAAGGTTACCATAGAATTTGAGCAGCTGCCGGAATACTTAAATTACCTGGAAGCAGTAATGCCTGATGCTCAAAGAATCCATGATGACCATCCAAACGTATGGTGCCTGCAGCCCACATTGAAGGGCGAAGAGGATGTTAAAGGCCTTATAGATAAGTCGGCAAATGTGGTGGAAGGAAGCTTCTACTCCACAAGGGAGCCCCATATGCCTATTGAAGGCGATACCATTCAAGCTTACTGGGGCGACGACGGCATGTTGACAGTTCACTGTAAAGCTATGGCAATTTACGCAAATATAGGAGATATTGCAGAAGCCACAGGAGTTGATCCTGAAAAGATCAGAGTGGTACAAAATCCAACGGGAGCATCCTTTGGATGGGGAATTGCCGGAGCCACTTATTCCCTGGCGGCTATAGCATGCTTGGCCTGTGATGACCTTCCTGTTGCTCTGTCCATGAACTATCAGGAATTCATGGCCTTCAGCGGAAAACGTGCACCTTCCTTTACAAATGCAAGGCTTGCCTGCGATGATAAGGGCAAGATAATTGCTGCAGAGTGGGATTGCGGACTTGATCACGGCGCATATAACGAGCTGGGTGACGACCTGACCACAAGGCCTGCAAGGTTCACATTCTTCCCCTACAATGTGCCTAATGTTATGGCCCTTTGCAGGGTTGCATGTACAAACCATGCTTATGCAACTGCATATCGTGGTTACGGCTCACCTCAAGCATACACATCTTCAGAAGCTCTCATGGATATGATGGCTGAAAAACTTGGAATGGACCCCTTTGAAATAAGATGGGTTAATATTGCAAGAGAAGGAGATCTTAATATTAACAGCTACCCCTTTGTGGATTACCCAATGGAAAAAATGATGCAGACCATGAAACCGATTTATGAAAAGGCAGTGGCAAAAGCAAAGGCTGAGGACACTCCTAAAAAGAGAAGGGGAGTGGGAATTGCATGGGGTGGCTACAATGTAACTGAGGGAACCTCCGACCAGTGCACAGTAGCTCTGGAGTTAAGCCCTGAAGGAAAATTTGTAAAATACGATACTTGGCAGGACCAGGGCCAGGGCGGAGACATAGGATCTCTTATGACTACACTGGAAGCTCTGAAGCCTTTAGGTGTTTCAGTGGATGATATAGTTCTCATACAAAACGACAGCAAACACTGTCCTGACTCAGGAGCAACCGCTTCAAGCCGTCAGCACTATATGAACAGCATCGCAGTTTCCATGGCAGCAGAAAAACTTATAAACGCCATGAAGAAAAAGGACGGAACCTTTAGAACCTACGATGAGATGGTGGCGGAAAAGATACCTACAAAGTATGAGGCACAGTATGAGAATCCAACAGATCCCGACCTTGCCGATCTTGATCCAAACACAGGCGTAGGAAATCCAACACCTGCATATACCTATGCTCTGTTCATGGCAGAAGTGGAAGTGGATACAGAGACGGGCAAGACAAAGGTTATAGGCTATACATCTGTAAATGACGTAGGAGTAATCGGAAATGTGGCAGCAGTGGAAGGACAAGCTTACGGCGGACTTTCCCACTGCATAGGTTTTGCTCTTTCTGAAAACTATGATGATGTTAAAAAGCATGACAATATTTTCGGCGCAGGAATACCAACCTGTACTGACATACCTGATGACTTCAATCTTATTCATCATGTTACTCCAAGGAAGAAGAACCCCTTTGGTTCATCAGGTTCATCGGAGGCATTCCAGTCCTCAGGTCATATGGCAGTAATAAATGCTATTAACAATGCCTGCGGCGTAAGAATTTATGAGTTGCCTGCAACTCCTGCGAAAGTTAAGGCCGGGCTGGATAAGCTTGCAAAGGGTGAGGAGATTAAACCGCCTAAGAAATACTTCCTGGGCTCCGACTTCTATGAGGAGATGGCAAACTTGAAAGCAAATCCCATTAAGGTGGAATAGCAAAATCTTTAAAAAGCTGAATAACAAATGAAAGTCGGTAGGTTTGCGGGATGGTTCATTTCGCAAGCCTATCGTTTTATAAAGGTGAAAGTATGGCATTGGAAGATTATTTGGACAATTTTAAAAACTGCCTTGAAAAGGAGGAGCCTTTTTGTCGTTCTGCCTGTCCTTTTAGGTTTGACGTAATAGGGATGATGGAAAGGATTAAGAGAGGCGCCTATAGAGGAGCATATCAGCTGTACAGGGACCGGGTGGTTTTTCCTGAAATCGTATCGATACTCTGTCCAAAACCCTGTGAGGCTGTGTGTCCAAGAAAGGATTACGGAGGCTCTTTGAGGATAAGGGACTTGGAAAAAGCCGTTGTGGAAAACACAGAGGACAGGACTCCCACAGTTTTTAATGTGCCCAAAAAAGAAAAAACTCTGGCCATCATCGGCGGAGGTATCAGCGGCCTTGCGGTGTTGGCAAGGCTTGCCGCAAAGAATTACAAGGTTACTCTATATGAAAAGAGCCACAGGTTGGGAGGCCATCTGTGGGAAAGGCTTCCTGACGGTGAGTTTTTAAAAGACATGGAGAACCAGCTTTCAGGCCTTGATTATACATTGAAGCTTAACCATGAGGTGAAGGATTTAAAGGAAGTCCTTCCTGCTTCGGCAGTCTTTGTTGCTACAGGAAAAGGAGGCCAACTTTTTTCGGCAAGCCATGAGGACGACCTTTTGGTACCTAAGGAAGGCGAACCCCTTTTAGTTGCGGGGGGCAGATTATTTATTGACGATGATATTTACAGCCTTTCAGACAGCCTTGATAAAGCAGTTATGATAGACAACTATTTCAGAACGGGAAGAATCATACCTGCTAAAAAATCAGAGAAAACCAAAACAGTAGTGGATAAGAAAACCTGGCTCTTTGACGGTGTTAAGGGAAAAGAAGGACAACCTCTTTCGAAGGAAGAAATGTTAAAGGAAGCCCAAAGATGCTTTTTATGCCAGTGCGATTTTTGCAGAACAAACTGTGATATTTTGGAGTATGTGGATAAATGGCCCTTAAGAGTTAAGGATGAGGTGGTGGCTACCACCATACCGGGCTGGTCTGAGGTAAAAGCTACTCCCGCAAAAAGGCTTATGAGTTCAAGCAATCTGGAAGATCTTTTAAAAGAGGTGTGTCCTGAAAAAATAGACCTTGACGGCCTTCTTCTTGAGGGTAGAAAGAGCATGCATAGACAGGACAAGGCTCCTTGGGCTTTCCATGATTTCTGGCTAAAGGACATGGACCATGCCGACTCGGAAAAAGCCGCTTTGGGAAGAATGAAGGGTGATAAAGAAAAGTGTGATTATTTGTTTTTCCCGGGATGTCAGCTTGGGGCAAGCCGTCCCGACCTTTTGGAGAAAGCAGTGGATATTTTCTTTTCAAAGGAGGAGAATTCAGGCCTTCTTCTTCAATGTTGCGGTGTACCTGCTCTTTGGGCAGGCAGGGAAGATGAATATAATGAAAAACTTAATTTCATAAGGAGCTTTTGGGAAAAGTCCGGGAGGCCAACCGTAGTGACCACTTGCCCCACCTGTCAAAAAAGGTTTAAGGAAGACCTGGAGGAAATTCCTGTTATCTCCTATTATGAATGGCTTGAGCATAAGAGTGTGGATATTAAAAAAAGCGATAAAGAGTATGCAATATTTGATGCATGCGCTGCAAGAGACTTTCCAAAAATCCATGAGGCAGTAAGAAGTCTTGCAGAAAGAGCGGGGAATTTTAAAGAGCTTCCTGAAAGGGAAGAGGGGGCCAAGTGTTGCAGCTTTGGAGGCCAGTCCTCCATCGCAAACCCGGGATTTAAGGATTTCGTAGTGGAAAAGAGAAGTTCCTTAAGCCATCTGCCCTATATAACCTATTGTGTAAATTGCAGAGATGCTTTCCTGGACAAAGAAAAGGAAGCAGTTCATATTTTGGACCTCGTATTTGGAACGGAAAAAGAAATTGCCATGAAGGTTTCCACAGAAAGTGAAAGAAGAAGAAACAGAGAAACTCTTAAAAGAGCAGTGCTGAAAAAGCAGTGGGCAGAGGAAGTGAAGGAAGAAAAAATGGATATAGAACTTGTAATGTCAAAGGAAGTGGAAGAAAAAATCAGCGGTATGAGAATACTGGAGGAAGAGATTATTGAAACTATTGTTTTCTTAGAAAGCACAGGCAGAAAAATACGACATGAGGGGAAAAACACTTCTTCAGGGTATAAAGAGATAGGCTATATGACGTATTGGGTGGAATATGAAAAGCTTTCGGAAAATAAGTTTAAGGTTCACAACGCTTATTCCCATAGAATGAAAATAGAGCTGGAGGAGGTTTGGGATGGACGAAAAAGAGACGATCATATGTGAGAAATGTAATGTAGAGATGGTGATTCTGGAAGCAGATTTCTCCTACTTAAAGAGATCCTTCAGACATCCTGTATACAGGTGTCCTTCCTGTGGCCAGGTCTATATCCCGGAAGAGCTGGCAAAGGGCAGGATGCAGGAAGTGGAAACCCTTCTTGAGGATAAATAGAAAAAAGGAGTAGGGAAATGGATATTTACGGTATACAAAAGGTTACGCTTCTTGACTATCCTGACAAGGTGGCCTGTACAGTTTTCACAGGAGGCTGTAACTTTAAATGTCCCTTCTGTCATAACAAACTTCTTATAGGAGAAGTTCCGGCAGAACCTGTGATGGAGGGAGAAGAATTTTTTAAGTTCCTTGATTCAAGAAAGGGCTTGCTTGACGGTGTTTGCATTTCAGGAGGAGAACCTCTTGTACAGCCTGACCTTGAAGACTTCATTAAAGGTATTAAGCAGAGGGGATTTTTAGTAAAGCTTGATACAAACGGCAGCTATCCCGAAAGGTTAAAGAGCCTGGTGGAAAAGGGCCTCATAGATTATGTGGCCATGGATATTAAGAACTCAAGGGGAAAGTATGGTAAAACAGCAGGGCTTGATATAGTGCCTTTAACAGCCATTGAAGAAACGGTGGAATATCTTCTGGGAGGTCCTGTAGACTATGAATTCAGGACTACAGTTCTGCGGGATTTTCATGAGGAAGAAGATTTTAATGAAATAGCCCAATGGATTAAGGGTGGAAAAAGGTATTTTATTCAGAACTTTGAGGATTCAGACGGTGTTTTAGTGCCGGGGCTGTCTCCTTATGAGAAGGAAGATTTGGAAAAGTTTGCTGATATTTTAAGAAAAACCATGGAATATGTGGAAATCAGAGGAATTTAGAATACCACTACATGTTGTTGTGTTATTAAAATATTTATCTATATCTTGTGTAAAACCTCTTGACTGTGATACTGGCAAGGTATATTATGTAGGCACACATAAGGGAGAATAAAAGTAGGTCAAGAAAGGTAAATGGGTGGAGTCATGTATAAAGTAGAAAAAAGGGACGGCAAAGTAGTTGACTTTGATATAACGAAAATAAGTAAAGCGATTACCCAGGCCTTTGAAGCTGAAAACATGGAATATAACCAGGACATAGTGGATTTTCTGGCGTTGAAAGTCACCTCAGACTATGAGCCAAAGGTGAAAGACGGCCTTATAGGCGTTGAAGACATTCAGGACAGCGTGGAAGGCGTACTCATTAAAGCCGGTTATACCGATGTGGCAAAGTGCTATATCCTTTATCGTAAGCAGCGAGAAAAGATACGTAATATGAAATCCACCATCCTTGACTACAAGGAGATTGTGGATAACTACGTTCATTTAAATGACTGGAGGGTAAAGGAAAATTCCACAGTTACTTATTCGGTAGGAGGCCTCATCTTAAGCAACTCAGGAGCAATAACCGCAAACTATTGGCTCTCTGAGATTTATGATGAAGAGATAGCAAGAGCCCATAGAAATGCAGACCTGCACATTCATGACCTTTCCATGCTGACAGGCTACTGCGCGGGCTGGTCTTTAAAGCAGCTTATTGAAGAGGGCTTAGGCGGGATTCCCGGCAAAATAACTTCATCTCCTGCAAGTCATCTTGCTACTTTGTGCAACCAGATGGTTAACTTTTTAGGTATTATGCAAAATGAATGGGCAGGAGCCCAGGCTTTTTCTTCTTTTGATACATACCTTGCACCTTTTGTAAAGGTGGACAACCTGACCTTTGACGAAACAAAAAAGAGCATAGAGTCCTTCGTATACGGCGTCAACACACCATCAAGATGGGGAACTCAGGCTCCCTTTTCCAATATAACACTGGACTGGACCGTGCCTAACGATATGGCAGAGCTGCCATGTATAGTAGGCGGCAAAAAGATGGATTTTAAATATAAAGACTGTAAGGAAGAAATGGATATGGTAAACAAGGCCTTCATAGAAGTTATGATTGAAGGCGATGCCAACGGAAGAGGATTCCAGTATCCCATTCCCACATATTCCATTACAAAGGATTTTGACTGGTCTGAAACTGAAAACAATAAACTCTTATTCGAAATGACCGCAAAGTACGGCACTCCATATTTTTCAAATTATATTAACAGCGATATGGAGCCAAACGATGTAAGAAGCATGTGCTGTAGGTTAAGACTGGACTTAAGAGAGCTGAGAAAGAAGTCAGGAGGCTTCTTTGGATCAGGGGAAAGCACAGGCTCCATAGGAGTAGTGACCATTAACATGCCAAGAATAGCCTTTTTATCAAAGGATAAAGAGGAATTCTTCAAAAAACTGGACAAGATGATGGACATAAGCGCCCGTTCTCTCAAGGTGAAAAGAGATATTATAACGAGACTTCTTGAGGAGGGACTCTATCCATACACCAAGAGATACTTGGGGAATTTTGAAAACCACTTCTCAACCATAGGGCTTTTGGGAATGAATGAAGCTTGCCTTAATGCACCATGGATTAAGAAGGATATGGCCCACGGGGAAGCTCAGGAGTTTACAAAGGAAGTTTTAAATCATATGAGAGATCGCCTTTCTGATTATCAGGAAATGTACGGAGACCTCTATAATCTGGAAGCAACTCCTGCAGAATCAACCACCTATAGATTGGCTAAACACGATAAGGAAAGATATCCTGAAATTATTACGGCGGCAGAAGAAGGGGGAACTCCTTATTACACAAACAGTTCCCATCTTCCTGTAAGCTTTACAGAAGATATATTCTCAGCTCTTGATATTCAGGACCGGCTTCAGACTCTATATACTTCAGGGACAGTATTCCATGCCTTCTTAGGTGAGAAGCTGCCCTCCTACAGTTCTGCCATGAATCTTGTAAGAAAGATAGCCGAAAACTATCATCTGCCTTACTACACCATGAGCCCTACTTATTCAGTATGTAAAAACCATGGTTATCTGGCGGGAGAATATAAAGAGTGCCCTGATTGCCACGAAGAGACAGAAGTGTACAGCAGGATTACAGGCTACTATCGCCCTGTAAAGAACTGGAATGCAGGAAAAACTCAGGAATATAAAGAGAGAAAGCTCTATATTCCGGAAAACTCTGTTTTAACTGAGAGGGAAAGGGTAAAGAGTAATCTGGCTTCCAAAGGAAATGGTTTTTCCAACGGAGGTATTATGGAAGACGGAGTATACTTGTTCACCACAAAGACCTGCCCTAACTGTAAAATGGCAAAAGGCTTTCTTGAGACTGCAGGAGTGGAATATACTGCGGTAGATGCTGAGGATAATCTTGAGATGACAAAGCTTTTAAACGTAAATATGGCACCTACCCTTGTGGTGGTAAGGGGAGAAGAACTGAACAAATATAACAATGCTTCCGATATAAAGAGATATTTAGAGGCGAAATAAGGCGGAGGTTTTAAATGAAGGACATCACAATAATAGGAGGCGGTTGTGCAGGTTTAACGGCAGCCGTGTACGGAGCAAGGGCAGGAAAGGATGTGCTGGTTCTTGAAGGAGGAGTTCTTGGGGGACAGATAAGCTATTCTCCAAGAGTGGAAAACTATCCTTCCATTCAATCCATCAGCGGCGCAGATTTTTCCGAACAGCTCTACGAGCAGGCCCTGTCACTTGGAGTATCAGTTGAGTTTACAGAGGTTACGGAAGTAAAGGAGAAGGACAACCATTTCGTTGTAGTTACAGGTCAAGGTGAGTTTGAAACTAGGACGGTGGTAATTGCAACAGGTGTAAAACACAGAGCTCTGGATATAGACGGAGAGAAGGCTATGGCAGGTCATGGCGTGTCATATTGTGCCACATGTGACGGAGCCTTTTTCAGAAACCAAAAGGTGGCTGTTGTGGGAGGCGGAAACACTGCACTTCTGGGAGCGGAATACTTGTCTTCAATCTGTGATCACGTTACCCTTATTCACAGACGGGATGCCTTCAGGGGAGAAGAGGCTTTAGTAAAGAGGCTTAGAGAGAAGGATAATGTAACCTTGATGACTCCTTATGTAGTAACGAAAATTGAAGGGGAAGGAGCATTAAAGGGAGCCATAGTTAAAAATGTTAAAGACGAAAGTGAAACATCTTTGGATGTAAGCGGAATTTTCGTTTTAGCAGGTCAAATTCCAAACAATGACCTGTTTAAGGATTTGGTTAAGCTTACAGAGGGCGGATTTATAGATGCTAAAGAAGACTGCAAAACTTCAAGGCCCGGAATATTTGTGGCAGGAGACTGCAGGGAAAAAACTGTAAGACAATTGACCACAGCAGCGGCTGACGGAACGGTGGCGGCCCTTGCAGCATCTTCATACATAGATGAGAATTTTTAATCTTTTCGAGGAACAGGCTTAAACCTTAAGAAATCCTTTGGAAGGAATGCAGCTGATTTAAAAACAACCTGGAGAGCGACATGGAACTGGATCAAATATTAAAACAACGACAAAGCATCCGCAAGTTCAAAAATGTGGATATTCCCGATTCGGATATTGAGGAAATGGTCAAGGCGGCCGGTACTGCCCCTTCGGGAAAGAATATTCAAAACTGGTATTTTGTGGCTATAAAGCAGGAAGCTGCCAAAAAAGCCATTGGGGAAATCATTGAGAAGAAGAAGGAAGGAATTGCCCGTAAAATGGACGAGGTTGACGGGGATAAGGCAGCACGTTTTCGTAAGTTTGTGAAGAACTTTACCTTCTTTGCCACAGGTGCCCCTGTGCTGTTTCTGGTTTTTGCCGAAAACTATTACCCTTCCGGCTATAGGGAATATGAGCTCATAAACGCTCCCCGGGAAGTATTGGATGACCTGCTTTACCATCGTAACCCCGGCATGCAATCAATAGGAGCCCTTCTTCAAACCTTTAGCTTAAAAGCCGTGGATATGGGCTATGGAACGTGCTGGCTCACCAGTGCCAATTATGCGGGAGAGGAAATCCAAAAATGGGCTCAGGATGAGGGGATTTTCTTCAAAGAGAACTATTTCCTTGCGGCCATGATGGCTCTCGGGGTTCAGGAAGAAGGAGCCAGAAGTCCGGGACGAAAAACGTTAGAAGAAATATATACGCTGATCAAATAAAGTAATTAAAGCTTTTAAGAGAATATATTGAAATAAAAGGGAAGTATCACCATAGATACTTCCCTTTTTTAAGGTTTGATTTCCATGGAACCAAAGTGGTTTTTTTATTTTGTTATCTCAGGAAACCTTGCAAAATTTTCTCTTCTGCCTCTTCTTCTGTAAGGCCCAGGGCCATCAGCTTAATGAGCTGCTCGGAGTTTATCTTTCCTATGGCAGCCTCATGTACCAGCTGAGCATCCTGATGGTAAGCGGTGATTTCAGGTACGGAAGAAACTACAGCTTCATCCATTATGATGGAATCACACTGTATATGGCCACGGGACTCTTCATAGCCTCTTAAATTTAAGTGGAACACCTGCTTTGATTTTCCCATGGCTACAGAACGGGAAATGATTTGGGCTGTAGAGTCTTTGCCTTTAAGCTCCACCGTCACATTTGATTCAGCCTCCTGAGCTTCGTCAGTCAACAGCCTTTCTGTCACTATGAGCTTTGCATTTTTCTCAAGATATACATCTGTATCTCTCACAGTTTTGTCAACGCCTCTTATTTGAATCATTTCCAGCTCAGCTACACCATTTTCTTTAATATGAATAATGGTCTTGGGGTTTAAAATCTTTTCCCCCCTGCCTTTGCCCTCGCCATAATGTTTTTCCACATACTTCATTCTGGCATTTTTTTCTATGAAAAACTCATGGATGCCGTCGTGTTGGGATGTAGCTTCCGAGTCGTTATGAATACCGCACCCTGCAACTATTTCCACATCAGAGTCTTCCCCCACCAAAAAGGTATTGTAGACAAGGTCATTCATGGACTGTGAAAGGATTACAGGAATATGAACGCTTTCATTTTTCGTCCCGGGTTTTATAATAACATCAATACCCGGCTTATCCTTCTTCGTTACGATGTTAATGTTCTCTGTAGTATTCCTTAATACGCCTTCGCCGTTTTTCCTTATGTTATATGCACCCTTTGGCATATCGTGAATATTTGCCACCTCTTCCAAAAGAGTTTTATCTGTCACATCCAGCAATTGCACGCCCTCCTTTATCACAGTTCTGCCTGCAGCGGCAGTCTGTATCTATGAGTTCTATTTCGGAAAGAATTTTTTCTTTCGTAGTAATATCAGAAACCATACCATCCTCTAAAACTATTACCTGATCTGCCAGCTTAATAATTCTGTCCTGGTGAGAGATGATGATAATAGTGGTGTCATGGTTCCGGTTCATGTTCTCAAAGGTTTCAGACAGCTTTTGAAAGCTCCATAAATCTATACCTGCTTCAGGCTCATCGAAAATAGCCACCTTAAGATCTTTGGCAAGTATGGAGGCTATCTCCACACGCTTTAACTCTCCTCCCGAGAAGGTGGCATTAAGCTCCCTATCAAGATAGTCTTGAGCACAAAGGCCCACGTCATATAGAAGGTCACAAGGATTTTGCACCTTGCCGCCTCCTGCCATATCAAGGAGCTGACTGACCTTTATGCCTTTAAACCGAGGGGGCTGTTGAAAGCCGTAGCCTATACCAAGATTAGCTCTTTCGTTAATCTTCATATCGGTTATGTCCACACCGTCTAAAAGGATCTGACCACTTGTAGCCTTATAAATTCCCATTATGGCCTTAGCAAGAGAAGACTTGCCACCGCCGTTTGGGCCTGTAATTACATATATCTTTTTCCTATGAAAGGAGAGGTTAATATTTTTCAATATTTCCTTTTCCCCCTCCAAATCCTTTAAGGTTAAACTTAAATCTTTTATCTCTATCATTTCAAAATCCTCCACATGTCTATTTATTCCACCAAAGGAGGAAATGAAACAAAAAAAGCCCTAAAAGGGCTTTTTTAAAAAGACTTCTTGGTGTTAATGATTATGCTCTTTACAAGGTCCGCCCTTTCCCTCAAGGTCTCCTCTTAAGTACGCTAATACAGCATCCTCCGCAAGACCGTTCGCACCTAAGGCTACTTCAATATTGTTCTCATTAAAAATATCGATAGCTCCTTGCCCCATACCTCCTGAGATTATTACATTTACTCCATGCTCATGTAAAAACAGGGGAAGGAACCCGGGCTTGTGGCCGGGGTTTGGTACTGTTTCAAAGGATTCTATCTCACAGTCTGATACTTGGAAAATATGGAAGCTTTCACAGTGGCCAAAGTGGTCTGTGACTCTGTTTCCATCACTTGCTACAGCGATTTTCATGTATTGTTCCTCCTATAAATTTATTTGTAAACCTGTATATAGATAGTCGATTTGATCTTTTAAGCGTTCCTTTAACAATTCATAAGCCGGCAATCCTGTGCAGTGGCAGGTGTAATACTTTGAGGGCTTATCTTTTAAGTAGTCTGAAAGACTTATTACAAGCTCTGAATTATCGGGATCCCCTTCTTCTCTGAAAAGATGGAAGCCTCCTAAAACGAAATCAGGGTATGCTTTTCTTTCTTTATAGTACTGCTCCATAATATTTGCTATACCGCTGTGAGCACAGCCTATGAAGAGGTATGTTTTATCATTTTCTGTAATTATCATGCTCTGCTCATGAGCAAAATCATCTAAAGACTGATCTCCGTCTTTATCAATAAATAGTTGAGAGTTTCCCGGAGGATTCATAAGGGAACCTTTTACTCCTGAAAAAATCTCCACCCCTTTCATAATCTCCATCCTCTGGGGAGGGAAAACTATTTGAGGTAAATCAAAGAAGGATTTGTCCACCCCGATATAGACTACCCGCCCGTCATTTTCATGGGCATAAAAATCGCTAAAGCCTTCATGGCGTATATATATTTTGGCTTTTTTGTTAAGCTCTGTGAAAGCTTTAATACCGCCTGTATGGTCGTAGTGACCGTGTGATACCACGCAGAAGTCTACGTCCTTAAGAGGTACCTTCATCTTCTCCGCATTTTCTATAAAATTGGGGCTTGCCCCAAAATCAAAGAGAATGTTTTTGCCTAAAGCCTCTATGTATAGAGAAAGGCCATGCTCCTTGTGGAACTCAGGGCTCATACTTTCATTTTCAATCAGAACAGATAATTTCATAGGACACCTCCTTATTCGAGCACCATGTTTTTAATATCGGGGAACATTGATCTTAGAGCGTCGCCCGCCTTTGTAGCTGTGTGTACAATGGAAACTCCCTTGTTCACAGCATTGACAGCTTCAGTGTCGTAGGGAATTTGGCCCAGGAAGGGAATGTTTTCATTTTTTAAATACTCCCGGATCAGATTGCTGTTCTCTTCGTTTATATCGTACTTGTTGATTATAACACAACATTTAACATTGAAACCCTCTGCAGTTTTTAAAATTCTTTTCATATCGCTTATGCCTGTGAGAGAAGGCTCTGTAACGATTAAGGCAAGGTCCACTCCTGAAAGGGAAGCTATGACAGGACATCCGATTCCGGGGGATCCGTCAAGAATAGCCAGATCGCCTTTCAAGTCCTGTTCAAAGAGTCTGGTTTTCACGCTTGTTACGAGAAGGCCTGAGTTTCCCGCTCCGATTTTCAGTTGGGCGGTGGAAAAGGTTTTATCGTCATCCTTATAAAGCATCAGCTCCCCTGATTTTTCTGGAAGGATTGAGACTGCATCATGGGGACAAACAAAATGGCAGACGCCGCAGCCTTCACAGCTTATGGGGTCTACTCTGTATGTGTCGTTTATAATTTCTATGGCATCAAAGCGGCAGTGCTCGTAGCATAAATTACAGGAGATGCACTTGTCTGTGTCTATGTATGCCTTAGGCAGGCCGTAATAATCCTTAAAATCATAAACCTCTTTATGGTTGAGAGTTAAATGAAGATTAGGTGTATCCACATCGCAGTCTGCGTAGGACAGACAATTAAACAATTCTATTAAGGCTGTGGCCACCGTTGTTTTCCCGGTGCCGCCTTTACCGCTTAAAACCAGCAGTTTTTTCACTTTTTGCCTCCCTGTATATAGTGTTAAGCAGTTTTGAGAAGAATTTTTCCCACTTGGGGTTTTCCTCTGCCAGAATTTTCCCCTTGCTGTTTTCTTCTCCCATTTTTTTATCGTAGGGAATTTCTGCGATTATGGGCAGATTGTTTTCTCTGCAAAAAGCAAAGGTAGGATTTTCCTCTCCCGTGGATTTATTAATGATTATTCCAAAAGGGATTTCATAAAGGGTAACAAGATCGTATACCAGCTTTAAATTGTGAGCGCCAAACAAGGTGGGCTCTGCCACCAATACTGCGTAATCCGCATCCCTAATACTTTCAGTTACGAGGCAGCCTGTTCCGGGGGGACAGTCTATAAAGGTAAAGCTCTTGTATGTTTTGGAATTTTCCAAGAGATTTTGAACCAGCTTCGTCCCCGAAGCTTCTCCTATTTTCATCTCTGCCGATAATACAGTGATTTTATCTTTAACCCCCAAGTAGACCTGCCCTAATGTTTTCGGAATTTCTGTAAAAGCTTTGGTGGGGCATACTAAAAGACAACCGCCACAGGAGTGACAAAGCTGGGGGAAGACCATTAATTTGTCACCTGTATAGGCCAAGGCGTTAAACTTGCAGAAGTCTACGCATTTTTCACAGCCGTTGCATTTACTTTGGTCTACTTGGGGAAGAGGTTGAGTAACAGTTTCTGCAGATATTATATGAGGCTTAAAGTATATTCTGCCGTTTGGCTCCTCCACATCGCAGTCCACATAGACTGCTTCCTTTGCAGCACTTGCTATATTCACGCTGAGAAAGGTTTTACCCGTTCCTCCTTTACCACTTAATACAGCAATCCTCATATGATTTACCTGCCGTGACGAAGGCCTTCATGAGTCCTTGTAAGAAGGGAAAGCTTTCCTTCTTCAAAAGCCTTTAAAGTTTCTTCTATAAGTAAGGAGGATGTTTCATAAATCTTAATACCGGCCTCTCTTATTACAAGAGATGCATTTTCTCCCAAGCGAGGTGTAATAAGAACATCTGCACGGGCATTTGCAAGAATCTGTGCCGCCTTTACTCCTGCGCCGGAGGGGCTGTTCACAGAATCATTTAAAATGTAGTTCTTTGTATTTGTCTTTGAATCAAAGATGAGAAAATAAGGGGCTCTGCCAAAGTTGGAGCTTACCTTGCTTTCATCAGTTTTGTCCGTTACGGGAATAGCAATTTTCATGTTTTTTCTCCTTTTGCTTCTGGTTATACAGTAATTATACAACATAGATGACATATGTCAAATACTTGAAAAAAGAGAAATTCCTTTGAGGGGGACATTTTTGGCCTTGCAAAACGAACATATGTTCGATATAATGATGGCACCTTCAAGGAGGAAAAAGAAATGATACTTCACGTAGACGCAAACTCTGCATACTTAAGCTGGACGGCTGCGGCTCTTCTTGAGAAGGGAGGAGCGGTTGATTTACGCCTGGTGCCTTCAGTAATAGGAGGCTCTGAGAAAAACAGGCATGGCATAGTGCTGGCTAAATCTATTCCTGCAAAGAAAATGGGAGTTAAAACGGGAGAAACCCTCTTTGAAGCAAGAAGCAGGTGTCCCCATCTTTTAGTATATCCTCCTGACTACGGTCTGTATGTTCTGGCCTCAGACAGCATGGTTGAAATTTTAAGGCAATACAGCTCCTTTGTGGAAAGATACAGCATAGATGAGTGCTTTTTAAAATGGGAGGGAAGAAGGGAAGAAAGCGTTAAAGCGGCCTTCGCCATTAAGGAAAGGATTAAGAAGGAGCTGGGGTTTACAGTAAATGTGGGGGTTTCCACAAACAAGCTTTTGGCAAAAATGGCATCGGAGCTAAAAAAGCCGGATATGGTTCATACGCTGTTTAAGGAGGAGATGGAGGAAAAGATGTGGCCTCTTCCTGTGGGGGATCTCTTTATGGTGGGAAGAGCTACGGAAAGGAAGTTGAAAGGCGTTGGAATAAATACCATAGGAGATCTTGCTTCAGCCGATAAGAGATGGCTCAGGCTTTTGTTAAAAAGCCATGGGGAGCTGGTCTATAGATATGCAAACGGTATAGATGAAACAGGAGTTTCAGAAAATTGCTTCAGCCTTCATAAAAGTGTGGGAAACAGCTTGACCACCTCCTATGATGTAACGGCCTTTTCTGATGTAAGGGCCCACCTTTTAGGACTTTCAGAGCAGGTGGGCATAAGGGTGCGAAAGCTTGGGATGGAAGGGGATCTTATTTCCGTGTGGTTTAAAACAGAAGGGTTTCTTTCTTTAAGCCATCAGCGTAGGCTTCCCTATTATACAGCCTCCACCTCAAGAATATATGAAAATGCCATTATTCTCATGGAGGAAGCATGGAAAGGCCAGCCTTTAAGGCAGCTTGGTGTGTCTATAGGAGACCTTGTAAAAAAGAAGAAGGGCCAAATAAGCATATGGGAAAAGACGGAGGAAAAAGAGGACAGGCTTAATGAAACCTTAGATGCTGTAAGAAAAAGATACGGTAGAGAAAGCATAATAAGGGCAAGGTTTGCAAATAGCTGTCATAAGCCTTTAGTAGGAGGGGTGGGGGATATGGAATATATTATGATGGGAGGATATGAAATATGAAAATCTTAGCAGAGCCCATAGATGCTTTAGTGTTCTTTCATAAAGGGAAAATACCTACTCCTTATAAGTTTAAGTACGTGACGGTCCCCGGAGAAAGAGAAACTGTATATGTGGATAAAATTCTTGAGGTAGATGAACAGAAAATTGCAGGGATCCGCTCCTTTGTGTATAAGTGCCAAAGCATCATAGGAGAAGAAATTAAAAGGTATGAGCTGAAATATATAATAGAAGAGTATAGGTGGGAGCTTTATAAAATGTGAGAAGAGTCTTCCTTTGTGGTATAATCATAAAAATATTAAAAGTCATAAGGGGAAATAGATATGATTAAAAAGCTTTCAGCTATAGCACTTATAGCAGTCCTTCTTTTCACACTTGCTTCCTGCAAAGGTGAGCCTGTACAAAATGAGAAAGAGGATGAAAATAAAAACCCTGATATCGAATGGATTAATGAAATTTCAATGCCTTCTGAATCTGGATCCTCACGAGGGTTGGAAAACATTTCAACTCTTGATCTTTATGGAAATCCCGTAGATTCGGGAATTTTTAATAATTACGAAATAACCATAGTAGATGTGTGGGGCACTTATTGCAGCCCATGTATTAAGGCTATGCCTGTACTTGCTTCACTTCATGAGAAGTATGAGGATAAAGGTGTAAATGTTATAGGTATAGTAATAGATATTCAGAATAAGGACTTATCTCCTAAGGCTGAGGGTTTAGTTACAGCCATGGATATTACACAGAGGACCGGAGCAGACTTTACCCATATATTAGCTTCAAAGAATATTATTTCCTCTGTTGTAAGAAACATAAGCGCAATACCGGCTTCCTTTATTGTAGACAGTGAAGGCAATGTAATTACGAAAATTCTTTACGGTGGTCACAGCCTTGAACAGTGGGAAGAATTAATAAATGAGTACATCTAAAAAAAGGAAAGACTATAGAGTAAAAGCATTACTTCTGCTTTTAGTAGGCCTCCTCTTTATTGCCATAGGAGTATTTAGAGGAGAAGTCTTTGTGGTTTTAACGAAAGCCATCCACATTTGTTTGGAATGTATAGGTATAGGCTAAATGAAGAGGCATATCATTCAAGGAGCTTTTACAGCTATTACAAACAGCTACTATAAAGGGTTTTTAGCGGGAAGCATTTACCAGGGAAATGGTAAAGCTCTTTGCCTTCCGGGGCTTAATTGCTATTCCTGCCCAGGTGCTTTAGGGTCATGTCCAATCGGCTCTTTCCAGGCAGTGGCAGGTGCAAGAGGTTATACGGTTCCTTTTTATCTCATTGGATTCTTTCTGGCTTTCGGTGCTTTTTTCGGCCGTTTTGTCTGCGGATATCTTTGCCCCTTTGGGTTGTTTCAGGATTTATTACATAAGATTCCATTTCCTAAGAAAATAAGGAAGGTGCCATTTGATAAGTACTTAAAGTATTTAAAGTATTTCTTCCTTTTAGTTTTCGTGTTTCTACTACCGGCTTTTGTAAGTAATGATTTTGGAGTAGGAGACCCTTGGTTTTGTAAGTATGTTTGTCCTTCAGGGACTTTTATGGCAGGATGGCCTCTTGTAATTTTAAATGGAGGTATAAGAGGGACCATTGGATTTTTATTTGCATGGAAATCCTTTATACTCATCGCAATAATTATTCTGTCCATAATTATTTACAGACCTTTTTGCAGATACATATGTCCTTTAGGAGCTATTTACGGCTGTTTTAATAAAGTGTCTTTTTATAGATTCAATGTAAATAAGGATACTTGCATAGAGTGTAAGAAGTGTCAGGAAGTTTGCAAGTTTGATATACCTGTATATTTGACTCCCAACTCTATGGACTGCATAAGGTGCGGGGACTGCTTAAAAGTATGTCCTACAAACGCATTACAAAGAATACCTTATCTTAGAAGTCAGGAGGAGCTTTTAAGTGACAAGGCTAAGTAAAGTAGTTGCTGTTTTAATAGCTCTTATTTTAGTGATTTCTTCTTCATCTATATCATGGGGTGCCTTGATGCCTTTAGGATTTTCACCTTGGGCAGAAGGGGGCATAAAAAGATCCATAGGTTATGATGTTATGCCCAAAATATATGAGGACCTTGATATGAGAGAAGCTGCCACAAGGAAGGAATTCACTTATCTTGCAGTTAACATTTATGAGACCTTGTCGGGAGAAAAGATTAAGGAGCTTTCCTATGAACCTTTTTTAGATATAAGTGATGAGGAAGTGGGCAAAGCTTTTTCCATAGGAATAGTTAATGGAGTGGGAGAAGACATGTTTGATCCTGAGGCCAGTCTTACAAGGGAACAGGCTGCCACCATGTTAACTAGAATCTATTTAAAGGTATCAGAAAAACCAGTTGATAACAGGGGGAGTAGTCTTTTTAAAGATGACAAATATATAAGCTCCTATGCAAAAGAAGCGGTTTACTTTATGGCGAAAAAAGGCATGGTGGAAGGAATGGGAGATAATACCTTCGGACCCCTTCTTTTAGTTACGAAAGAACAAGCCTTGACCATAGGTGCGAGAATGCTGGACTCCTGGTTTCTTTCAATGGATAGAGAAAGACCTCTTAAATATACTTTTGGCATGAGAACTAACACCTTGGAGGAGATTTACAGTGTTTTAGAAGGAACAAAAGAAACAGGGAGAAACAAAGTCTCTTTAAGAATGGATAAGGGACTTTACGACCACTTTATGAGCTTGGGCCTTCCCTATTACTTTAGAGGCATTGAAGGTATAACATGCAGATATTATGAGAAAATAGGACTTGTTGAGATGGAGGTAGCATATAACAGATACCTTACCCTTTCTGCATATATAAATAATAAACTAGAAGGGGAAATCACTTCTGAAATACTGATTCTTGATTCCACCATTGACCATATTTTAGAAAACATTACTATGGACTCAATGAGCCTTTATCAAAAGGAAAGGGCTGTTCACGACTATATGGTAAAGACTTATGAGTACGATACCAAGGTTAAGGAAAATGACGGGAAAAATATAAGCAGATCCTTTGCCGGGCTTTTGCAAAACCAGAAGGGAGTATGCTCTGCTTATGCGGAGCTCTTTGATTTATTTATGATGAAAATTGGTGTGCCTTCTCTTACGGTAATAGGAACAGTAAAGGATGGAGGAGGCCATATGTGGAATATGGTTTACCTTTCGGATAACTGGCATATGGTAGATGTAACATGGGATGACCCTGTGCCTGACAGGCCGGGGAAAACAAGATATAACTACTTTAATATTTCAACTGAGCAACTTAAAGAGACACATATTTTTGAAGAAGAAAACTATCCTCTTGCAACTTCAGGAAAGATTAATTAAAGGTCCTTAAAGGAGAATGCTCTTTCTCCTTTTTTAAAGTCAGCTAAAGTATGGCCCTTTCCTCTTAAAATATACTTGTAGGTCAACAGGCCTTCAAGTCCCACTGGGCCTCTTGCATGAAGCTTGCCTGTGGAGATACCTACCTCTGCACCAAAGCCGTATCTGTAACCGTCTGCAAATCTGGTGGAGCAGTTGTGATATACACCTGCAGAGTCCACCTTGTTGAAAAAGCTTTTTGCTGAATTTTCATCCTCTGTAATTATGGCATCAGTATGGTGGGAGCCGTATTTATTTATATGGTCAACGGCTGAGTTTAAGGAATCTACCACCTTTATGGAAAGCTTGTAGTCAAGGTATTCAGTGTGGTAATCTTCATCTTTAAGCAAAGGTACATTAATTATTTTTCCGGTATTTTCACAGCCCTTCATTTTTACATCGTCCTTTAATTTCTTGAAAACCATGGGAAGAAAAATTTCGGCAATATTTTTGTGAACCAAAAGAGTTTCAACAGCATTACAAGCTGCCACATAATCTGTTTTTGAATCCCAAATAATGTTTAAAGCCTTTTCCAAATCCGCTCTTTCGTCCACATAGATATGACATACTCCATCAGCGTGACCCATAACAGGTATTCTGGAATTATCCTTTATATATCTGACAAATTCGTTGCTGCCTCTTGGAATTATTAAGTCTACATAGCGGTCCCAGGAAAGGAGAGTCAAGGTATCTTCTCTCGTTTCAAGAAGAAGAATGAAGTTTTCGGGGAAGCCTGTACTTTTACCTGCTTCTTTAATAATCTGAAATAAGGCTTTATTTGTATTAAGGGCTTCACTGCCACCCTTTAAAATAACTGCGTTTCCGCTTTTTATGCAGAGAGCAGATATTTGAACCAGAGCATCAGGCCTTGATTCGAATATTACACCGATGACTCCAATGGGGCATGTCAGCTTTTCCAATATCAAGTCTTCTGACAGCTCCCTTTTTAAGAGAGACTTGTTTAAGGGATCCTCCATGAGGATTAAATCCTCAATTCCGGAAACCACCTCCAGAAGTTTTTCCTCATCAAACTTCAGCCGATCTAAAAGAGGCTGGTCAAGGCCTTCCTTAACTCCTTTTTCCAAATCCTTGTGGTTTGCCTTAAAAATTTCATCTTTATTTTCTTTAAGCAAGGAAGAAAGAGCTTTCAAGCAATTGTTTCTTTCTACAATAGAAACTGCGGCAAGTACAAGGCTTGATTCCTTTACCTCTACTGCTCTTTTATCATCCGTCATCTCATGTCCTCCTGTAATTTAATTAAGATTTCTTTTATTAGAAGGTTTGCTCCTTCGTGGTTGTCTTTGTTTTCATCTCTCAATATTAAAAATCCTTCCTGATTTATAAATTTACTTTCATTAAGGCCTAAGCCTTTAAGATCTGCAAATATAGTGCTGTCTTTATTATACAAAGGAACAGAGATTTCAAAAAGGGAGGAATCTCTGCTGAAGGCTCCGCCAATTTTGTTTTCCCCGTCAGAAAACGAATAGTAGTTTACAGGCTCTCTGAACTGAGTACCTTTTGCTGTAAGGTTGTCCCTTTTCAAATCCATCTTTTCCACATAGAGCCTGCCGTTTATGGGAAAGCCACTATAGAAAAAACCTTCATGAACATTAAAGATATCTTCCTTTTGAAAGAGCAGGGAAAGCTGGGAAAGGTCATCAAGGTTATGTAAAAGGATTAGGTCCTTAAGGCTTCTACTTTTGGTTTTTAAATATTCCTCGTACATCTTGATGCTTTCTTCTCCTGATATTTCATCCTTCCTTAAATTTGATAAACCAAAATATCGTTCCACCGTCTTTTGCTTAAGGTTGGCCATGGCAAGGGCATGAGGGGAATGAGACTTAATAAGCCTGTAAAGGTCAAGATGGAAAGGGAAGAGAGGAGCTTTAAGGTTGTACTTTCTCATTCTTTTAACCAGAAAAGGCAGATCAAAGGATGCACCGTTATATGTAACTAGGGCATCAAGTTCCTGAAGCTTTTCCGAAAGGCTTATAAGGAGAAGCTCTTCCTTTTCAGGCTTATCCAAAAAGAACTGGAACATTTCTCCCTTCCCCTCTTCATTAAAGGCTAAGAGGCCTCCCAGTACAATTTTATCCCAAAGGGAATTAAGACCTGTAGTTTCCAGATCAAAGAAACCTACTTTTAAGCCATTAAAATATGGTTTAAGGCAGGAAGGAGAAGTTAAATTGTAGTTTGTAGTATTAATCACGGTTTCCATAGAGGAATTATAGCATTAAGAGGAGTATAAAACAAAATAGGCCGTTACAAACGACCTATTCTGTTCAAAAGGGGTATTGGGATTAGAGATTAAAGAGGTTATCAGGGGGATAACCACATATAAATTATATTTACTTAAGGTGGATAATGCAAGAAATAGAGCAATAATATTAGGCGATTGGAAGGGGAAGAAAGAGAAACAAGGAAAAGTAAGGATTTTGTAAACAAAATTATGGAAAGCATACCGCAAGTTCGTACTAAAATCATAATTCCAAAAACATCTGTTGAAGGAGCCAATACTCTATTGTGTAACCATAAGAATTTATGATAGTATTACATTTGGAAAATATTATGTAAAGCAGCATATTAAATAGAAATGGAAAGGTGTGTAAAGGGACAATGGAAGCCATCAGGGAATTGATTAAGGAGAGCAGAAAAATAGTCCTTAAGGTGGGGAGTAACGTTCTGTCAGACGATAAAGGCGTTGTTAACAGCGAAAATTTAAAAAATCTTGTGGACCAGACCATGGAATTTATAAAGATGGGCAAGCAGGTAGTGATCGTATCTTCAGGAGCCGGCATATGCGGCGTGGGAGCCATTAATAAATGGACCAGAAGAGATGACATAAGCTACAAGCAGGCTTTATGCGCAATCGGCCAGGTGGAGTTGATGCTGGGGTATAAGGAGGCCTTCATGGCCCACGGTGTTCATGTAGCCCAGATCCTTTTGACGCGGGAGGATTTTCAGGATAGATATAGGACCTTAAATATGAGAAATGCTTTGTTTACGTTGGTAGATGAAGGTGTAGTTCCCATAGTAAATGAAAATGACAGCGTTTGTGTGGAGGAAATAAAGATAGGCGATAACGACACCTTAAGCGCTTTAACTGCCAACCTTTGGAACGCAGATCTTCTTATAGTCCTATCAGATATAGACGGGGTCTATGACAAGGATCCAAAGAAAAACGGTGATGCCAACTTTATTGAGGAGGTTTGGGATATAGACGGGTTACTTCAGGAAATTGATGTTTTTGGGAAAAGCGACTTTGGCACAGGCGGAATACTGACGAAAATCGAAGCAGCCAGAAGAGTGAATGAATATGGAGCTTCCATGATTCTCCTGAATGGGAAAAAGCAAAACATCTTAAAGGATGCTATTTCGGGAGAAGCAAAGGGAACGGTGTTTTTCCCAAGGTAAAGGAGGAGATATATATGGTTCTGGGATTTATAGGAGCAGGCAATATGGGAGGTGCCATATTAAAGGGCACCATTCAGTCAGGCCACTTTGACAAAAGCGATATGATGGTCTGCGAAAAAGATAAGGCTAAAAGAAAGAGCTGGGAGGATTTGCTCCTTATAAAAACTACAGATGATGTTAAGGAGCTTGTAGAAAAAAGTGACATAATCATTCTTGGAATCAAGCCTGATGGTTTTTCTGAAGTTATGCCTTTAGTGGCGGAGAGCATATCTGCAGGGAAAATCCTCATATCTATAGCTGCAGGTATATCCCTTGAATATCTGGAAGGCTTTCTGCCTCCTTTTTCAAAAATCATAAGAGTGATGCCAAACACTCCTGCTATGGTGGGGGAAGGAATGAGCGCGGTCTGCTATAACAAGGCGGTTTCAAGGGCGGACCTGGATTTGCCTGTGAAAATATTTGAAAGCATAGGGAAGGTGAGAGAGGTAACAGAGGATTTGCTCCACTGTGTTATAGGCGTGTCGGCAAGTGCACCTGCATACACATACCTTTATATAGAAGCCCTTATGGAGGCCGCTGTAAATAACGGAATGGACATAGAGGACGCCCAGATATTTGCGGCCCAAGGAGTCCTGGGTGCGGCAAAGATGGTGCTGGAGACAGGACTTGAGCCAAAACAGTTATGTTTAAATGTATGTTCAAAAGGAGGGACTACCATAGAAGCAGTGGACACTCTTTTAAACAACGGCTTTAAGGATAAGGTAAAGGAAGCTTTCCAAGCGGCGGTGGAAAAGTCCAAGGCAATGACGGAAAATAAAAAATGAAGGAGCCGTAGATGGCATTTATAGAGAAGACAATTAAATCAAAGAGAATATATGAAGGCAAAATTCTTAACTTACGAATAGATGAAGTAGTCTGTGTAAAGGGCAACACCTCCATAAGAGAAATTGTTGAACATAGAGGGGGAGTGGTGATGGCCGCTGTCACCTCGGACCTTGATATGGTAATGATAAGGCAGTTTAGAAAGGCTGTGGAGGAAATTGTATTTGAAGCACCTGCAGGAAAGCTGGAAGCAGGTGAAGAAATAAGGAAGGCTGCTTTAAGAGAGCTTGAGGAAGAAACAGGCTATAAAGCGAAGACTATGGAATATATGGGAAGTTACTATGCAAGCTGCGGTTACACTGAGGAGAAACTCCATCTATTTTTATGCACAGACTTAATTAAAGGGGAAGCTACCCCTGATGAAAATGAAGATATTGATTTGGAGCTTGTACCCTTGGAAAGACTTTATGAGATGACAGTAAAGGGTGAGATAAAGGATGCAAAAACAGCTCTTATAATAATGCTGGCAGCAGATAAAATGGGGATAAAGAAAAATGGATAAGCATCTTGCCGACTTCCGGGAGCATCTGGAGAAAGAGCTTAATAAATCAAAAAATACGGTGGATGCATATATAAGGGACCTGAAGCAGTTTGAAGCATGGCTTCTGGAAAAGGATGTATCAAGTCTTGTTAAAGCAAAGAATATTCACATTACAGGGTATCTGCTTTATTTAAAGGAGAAAAACAGAGAGGGAAGCACTGTAAATAGGAAGACTGCATCCTTAAGGGCCTTTTACAAGTATGGGCTTTTAAAAAAGCTGATTGAAGAAGACCCTCTGGTTCACATTAAGGTACCAAAGCAAAAGGAGAAGGAGATTCAGTACTTAACAGTTCCCGAGGTGGAGAAGTTGATGGCGCTGCCTAACAATTCTCTTTTTGGAATAAGAGACAGAGCTATCCTTGAAATCCTTTATGCCACAGGAATAAGGGTGACTGAGCTTGCCCAGGCCAACCTTTCGGATATTAATATGAGAATGAGCTATATAACCATGAGAGGCGACCATGGCAAAGCCAGAATCGTACCCATCGGAAAGCCGGCAAAGGCTGCTTTGGAAGAATACGTTTATGATATAAGGCCGAAAATTGCAAAAGGAAAGGCTGAAAAGGATTCGCCGCTTTTCCTTAATTATGCGGGAAAAAGGCTGACAAGGCAGGGTTTATGGAAGATTGTGAAAGGCTATGCCAAAAAGACAGGCCTTGAAGATAAAATCACTCCTCAAGTATTGAGAAACTCCTTTGCGGTTCATATGCTGGAGAATGGAGCGGACTTAAAAATTTTGCAGGAGCTTTTGGGCCATGAAGACCCTGCAAGGCTTCAACTGCTGTTGACTGTAAGCAAAAGCAGAATAAAGGATGTGTATGACAGCACTCATCCCAGGGCCTAAAAGAATGAGGGAAAAGAATAAAAAAAAGATTGAATTGAACATCCTGCTATGCTAAACTATAAAGGTTATTACGGGCGGTCCTCTTAAGAGATAAGTCTTAAAGAACGTCTTGGGGGAGAGGAGGAATACGAATATGGATATTTTAAGAGAAGTAGGAAAAGAATACTATAAAGAAGAAGTGCCGAAATTCGGGGTTGGTGATACTGTTAAGGTATATATTAAAATCAAAGAAGGCACCAGAGAGAGAACTCAGATTTTTGAAGGCTTCGTATTAAAGAAGCAGTCAGGCGGTATCAGCGAAACTTTTACCGTAAGAAGAATCTCATCAGGCGTAGGTGTGGAAAAGACCTTCCCCCTTCATTCTCCAAAGATTGAAAAGGTTGAAGTCGTTAGACGAGGCGATGTAAGAAGGGCCAAACTTAACTATATGAGAGAAAGAACAGGAAAAGCTGCAAGGATTAAATCAAAGCAGTAGATTAGAAAAACAGACAAGCTTTAAAGGACCCCTTGGGTCCTTTTTAATACCGTTTACTTGTGAGTAGGGATTATGAACAACATTAATTGGTATCCGGGCCATATGAAAAAAACAAGAGAGCTGATTGAAGGACACCTTAAGAAGGTGGACTTGGTGCTGGAGGTAATAGATGCAAGGATTCCTGTCTCTTCAAAAAACCCTGTTATAGATTCCGTTGTTCTGCATAAACCCAGGATTACTGTTTTTAATAAAGCTGATCTTTCAGATCCTAAAGAGACGAAAAAATGGTTAAGGAGCTACAGGGAACAGGGAATTTCGGCTGTTGCCGTAAACAGCCTTTCAGGCGAAGGTTTCCCCGCTCTTTATAAAAGGATGGAAGGTTTACGGGATTTAAAGAATAAGGACAAACCGGTAAAAAGGCCTTTTCGTATAATGGTTGTAGGCATTCCCAACGTGGGGAAATCCTCATTGATCAACAGGCTGGTTAAAAGAAAGGGCACCGCCACAGGAAACAGACCCGGTGTTACAAAGGGAAAACAGTGGCTTTTAATGGATAACGGCATGGAGCTTTTAGATACGCCGGGGATTCTTTGGCCCAAGTTTACCCATAGAAAAACAGGCCTTGCCCTTGGGTTCTTAGGCTCCATTAAAGATGAAATCCTTGATACGGAAAGTCTTGCCCTGGAACTTATTAAGGAACTTATGAAGATAAAGCCTGAAGTTCTATGGGACAGATATAGAATCGAAACGGAGAATATGACTCCTCTTGAAGTCATGGAGGCTATAGCGAAAAACAGAGGCTATTTAAGAAAAGCAGAAGGTGTGGATTACGAAAGAACGGCAAGGACAGTTCTTGATGAATTCAGAAAAGGAAAGCTGGGCAGAATTACTTTGGAACCCTTGGAGGAATAGATGACAAGAAAAGAGAAGGAAGAGGAAAGATTCAAGCAGCTGGTTTTAATGGAGCGTCAGCTGGAATATGAAGGCCTTAAGTATATTGCAGGTGTAGATGAAGTGGGAAGAGGGCCGCTTGCAGGCCCCGTCTTAGCGTGTTGCGTGGTGTTGCCCAGAGACTTTTATGAGCTTGGAATTGATGATTCCAAAAGACTGTCTGAAAAAAGGAGGCAGTTTTTATCAGAGATTATTCGAAAGGAAGCATTGGCCTTTGGAATCGGAAGGGTGGAGCCGGAACAGATAGATGAGATAAATATTCTAAGGGCTACAAAGAGAGCCATGACAGATGCAATTAACGCCTGCGATATTATGCTTCAGGAAAGAGGAGGAGCCATAGAGTATCTTTTAATAGACGGGATGTCCTTGGAAAACCTGGGAATTCCCCAGGACAGCGTCATAAAGGGGGATTCCACATGTTTAAGCATTGCGGCGGCTTCCATAGTTGCAAAGGTAGAAAGAGACAGAATGATGGAGGCATATCATATCATATATCCGGGATATGGCTTTGACAGAAATAAAGGCTACGGCACCAAGGAACACTGTAACTGCCTTTTGGAAAAGGGACCCTGCCCCGTTCACAGAAGAAGCTTTATTAAAAAGATAGGAAGCAGAAATTATTAATAATCTTTCTTTATTTTATGGCCTTAAATATGGTATATTAAGAGGTAAATTCTATTTAAAGGGGGCTTACACATATGAGCTTAAAAAGCGATATCCAGATTGCGCAAGCAAATGAAATGAAGGAAATTTACGAGCTGGCAAAGGAGGCGGGTATTGATGAAAAATACCTGGAACCTTACGGGAAATACAAGGCGAAAATAGATTACAGTATTTTGAAGGACAAGGAGAAGGAAAAGAACGGAAAGCTTATCCTTGTTACTGCAATTACTCCTACACCTGCAGGAGAAGGAAAGACTACTACTACAGTGGGCCTGGCTGACGGATTGCGAAAACTCGGGAAGAAATCCTTTGTGACTTTAAGGGAGCCTTCTCTGGGCCCTGTCTTTGGAGTAAAAGGCGGTGCCGCAGGCGGCGGCTATGCACAAGTAGTACCTATGGAGGATATTAACCTCCACTTCACAGGAGATATTCATGCAGTAGGCGCCGCAAACAATCTTATTGCTGCCATAATGGATAATCATATATATCAGGGAAATGCTCTGGGAATCGATGTGAGAAAGATCACTTGGAACAGATGCATGGATATGAACGACAGACAGCTTAGGAACATTACAGACGGCCTTGGAGGAAAAGTCAACGGGGTTCCAAGAGAAGACCACTTTGATATTACCGTAGCCTCGGAGATCATGGCGATTCTGTGTCTTTCAAAGGACATGGATGATTTAAAGGATAGGATTTCAAAGGTTGTTGTGGGCTATAGCTTTAAGGATGAGCCTATAACTGCAGGTGAATTGAAGGCCCAAGGAGCCATAGCGGCATTGTTGAAGGATGCTTTAAAACCTAATCTGGTTCAGACTCTGGAGCATACACCTGCCTTTATTCACGGAGGCCCCTTTGCAAATATTGCCCATGGCTGTAATTCTATTATGGCTACAAGAACTGCTTTAAAGCTTTCAGATTATGTAGTTACAGAAGCAGGCTTTGGGGCTGACCTGGGAGCTGAAAAATTTATCGACATTAAATGCAGAGTTGCGGACCTTCGCCCCAACTGTGTTGTAATAGTGGCTTCCGTAAGAGCGCTTAAGCACCACGGAGGCGTTTTGAAGGAGGATTTATCCAAAGAAAACCCAGAGGCCCTGGCTAAGGGCCTTCCCAATCTGTTACAGCATGTGGAAAACGTGACCAGGGTTTACGGTCTTCCTACAGTGGTGGCAATCAACAGATTTCCTACGGATACTGAGGAGGAGATCTCTTTAATCAGGGAAAAGTGTAATGAGCTTTCAGTAAATGTGGCTCTGTCAGAAGTATGGGAAAAGGGCGGTGAAGGTGGAAGGGAGTTGGCGGAGGAAGTAGTAAGACTTTGCGAGACAGAGAGCAAGATGAACTTTGTCTATGAAACAGATTCTGCCATTTTAGATAAAATAAAGAGTATTGCCACAAGGGTGTATAGAGCGAAGGATGTGGTTCTCCTTCCCAACGCTCAAAAGCAGATGGAGCAATTAACGGCTCTTGGCTATTCGAAGCTGCCTGTATGTATGGCAAAAACTCAATACAGCTTCTCAGATGACCCTTCCCTTAGGGGGACTCCCAAGGATTTCGTAGTTTCAATCAGAAACCTGAAGGTATCTGCCGGAGCAGGGTTTATTGTAGCTTTGACGGGAGATATTATGACTTTGCCGGGACTTCCCAAGGTACCTGCAGCAGAAAGTATTGATGTTGACAGCAAGGGAAAGATAACAGGATTGTTTTAGCGCATAAAGCAAGGGGATTCGCCGGTTTGCTCAAAGGGTAAACAGTGTTGATTTCATTGAATTAGCACTGTTTTTTTGGTAAAATGTGCTACGGAGGTTTTTCCTATGGCAATGAGACTATCAGGAGCTCCTGTGAGAGATAAAATCCTTAAATACATCCTTTTAAAAGGCAGGGAAGCAGGAGTTAATGCGGGCCTTACGGTTTTGCGTATGGGAGAGAAGCCTGAGGACTTAGCTTATGAAAAATCAATAATTGCCATGGGAGAAAAAGCAGGTATTACTGTAAAAGTGAAGCTTCTTGATGAAAACATGACAGACAAGAAAGCAAAGGACTTAATATCTGAAATAAATAACGACAAGAGTATTCACGGCGTTCTCCTCTTAAGACCTATGGCAAATAAAGAAGCGGAAAAGGCCATTACGGAAAATCTTGCACCTTCAAAGGATGTGGACGGCATAACACCTTCCTGTATGGCAGGCCTTTACGGGGCTGACAAAACATATTTTCCGCCCTGCACAGCCAGAGCATGTATGGAAATTCTGTCCTTTTACAATCTTTCCCCCAAAGGAAAAAGAGTGGTTGTAATAGGAAGGAGTCTTGTTATAGGAAAGCCTGTTTCCATGATGCTTTTAAGAGAGGATGCTACAGTTACAATATGTCACAGCAAAACTTCAAACCTTAAGGAAATCACGAAAAATGCTGATATTGTAATTGTTGCAATAGGCAGGAGAGAAGCTATAGGAGGAGAGTTTTTAGAAAAAGGCCAGACAGTTATAGATGTGGGCATAAATGTTACAGAGGAAAATAAGCTTATAGGCGATGTTAACTATGAAGAAGCATTTAGTATAGTCGATAATATCACTCCTGTGCCCGGCGGCGTAGGCTCAGTAACCGCAAGCTTGCTATTGCTTCACTGTTTACAGTCCTGTCTTGGTATAATAGATAAGTATTAGATAAGGGGAAAAATAAATGGAAAAATATGACTGTATGATAAGAATATTGGAACAGGAATTGGTGCCGGCCATGGGCTGTACTGAACCTGCCGCCGTGGCTTATGCCGCTAACTTAGCTAAAACTGCCCTTTCAGATATCCCCGATAAAGTGATTGTGACAACATCGGGGAATATTGTTAAAAATGTGAAAGGTGTGGTAATCCCTAATTCGGGGGGTCTAAAGGGTTTAAAGGCATCCTGTATTCTTGGGGTGGTAGCTCCTGATTCGGGAGGTGAGCTTGATATTCTTGAGAAGCTTTCAGAACAGGAAATTATTAAAGCAAATGAACTTTTGGAAACAGATTTTTGTGAAACCAGATTGGAAGAGAATGAAGGTCCGCTATATATAATGGTTACAGCAGAAAAAAATGGCCACTGGGCAACAGCTGTAATTAAGGGAGGCCATACTGATGTAATGCTGATTAAGAAGGATGAAGAGATTATCTTTAAAAGTGAGCCCACGGTGGAACAGGATACAGGCTCCGCAGACGACTGTCTCAGTGTAAAAGACATAGTCGCCTTTGCTTCTGAAGGTGATATTTCTGCTGTAATTCCCTTGTTGGACAGACAGATTAAACTGAATACTGAAATTTCCGATGAAGGGATGAACAGGGAATACGGAGCTGCAATAGGCAGAATGCTGAAGGAAGAAAATCCTGATGATATTAGAATAAGAGCGAAGGCAAAAGCGGCAGCAGGAGCTGATGCAAGAATGGGCGGAAGCCCTATGCCTGTAATCATTAATTCGGGCTCGGGGAACCAGGGCATTACAGTAACTGTTCCTGTAGTTGAATATGCTAAGGAGCTTAATGCATCAAAGGAAAAACTTTACAGAGCTTTAATCATCAGCAATCTTGTATCTGTACATATTAAAAGGCATATAGGAAAGCTCTCCGCCTTCTGCGGTGCAGTTTCTGCAGCCTCCGGGGCAGGAGCTGCCATAACCTTCTTAAAGGGGGGCGGCTATGAAGAAATAGCGGCTACCATAACCTCCACCATAGCAAATGTAAGCGGTATATTCTGCGATGGGGCAAAGGCCTCATGTGCGGTAAAAATTGCCTCTGCCCTTGATGCTGCCATTATGGCAGACACCTTAACACAGATGGAAAAAACTTTCTCCGGAGGTGACGGCATTGTAAGCTGCGATGTGGAACAGACCATAAGGAATTTAGGGGATGTAGGCGGTAAGGGAATGAGAGAAACTGATGTTGAGATTATCAAGGCTATGTCCAAGCCTTGCGATAAACAGGAATAAACAGAAGACGAGGATAACATAATGCAAAACAATTTGGCTAAAACATATAGCCCTGAAGACTTTGAACATAGAATATATGAGATGTGGGAGAAAAGCGGAGTTTTCTCAACGAAAAGGGATCCTGATAAAAAGCCCTTTACCATAAGCATGCCCCCTCCCAATATAACGGGGCAGCTCCATATGGGCCATGCTCTTGATCAAACTCTGCAGGATGTTCTTATAAGGTACAAAAGGCTTAAGGGATTTGCCAGCCTTTGGGTGCCGGGCTCTGACCATGCCAGCATTGCAACAGAAGTTAAGGTGGTGGAGAGGATTAGAGAAGAAGGCCTTGAAAAGCAGGATATAGGAAGAGAGGAATTCCTTAAAAGAGCCTGGCAGTGGAAAGAGGAATATGGCGGAATAATTACTCAGCAGTGCAGAAGGCTGGGAGATTCCTGCGATTGGCACAGGGAACGGTTTACCATGGATGAGGGCTGCAATATTGCAGTTACGGAATTCTTTATAAGGCTCTATGAAAAGGGTTTGATTTACAGAGGAAACCGTATAATCAACTGGTGTCCCACCTGCGGTTCAGCTTTGTCCGATGCGGAGGTTGAACATGAAGATGTAAAGGGGCTTTATTATTACTATAAATATCCCATAAAGGACAGCGAGGAATATATTACCGTTGCCACTTCAAGACCTGAAACCATGTTTGGAGATACAGCTGTCGCAGTTCACCCCAATGATGAAAGGTATAAGCATTTAATTGGAAAAACTGCCATACTTCCAATAGTGGGAAGGGAGATACCAATTATTTCTGACACTTATCCCGATCCTGAAAAGGGAACGGGAGCAGTTAAGATTACACCTGCCCACGACGCCAATGACTTCTTAGTAGGTGAAAGGCATAATCTTCCTGAAATAGTCTGCATAGACATGGACGCTGTGATGAACGAAAATGCGGGAAAATATAAGGGGATGGACAGATTCCTTTGCAGAAAGGCATGGGCAAAGGAGCTTGAAGAACAAGGCTATCTGGTGAAAACAGAGGATGTAATAATACCTACAGGCGGCTGTTACAGATGCGACACTGTAGTGGAGCCCATGCTTTCCGAACAATGGTTTGTGGCTATGGAAGAATTGGCCAAGCCTGCAATAGAGGCGGCATTAAAGGGGGAGCTGGTTCACGTACCTCAGAAATTTGAAAAGGTTTATTTAAACTGGCTTACGAATATCAGAGACTGGTGTATTTCAAGACAGCTTTGGTGGGGTCACAGAATCCCTGCCTATTACTGTACTTCCTGTGAGCATATGATGGTGAGAGCAGAAAAACCGGAAAGGTGTGAAAAGTGCGGAGGTGAAGTGGTTCAGGATGAAGATGTGCTGGATACCTGGTTCTCTTCGGCTCTATGGCCTTTTTCTACTTTGGGTTGGCCTGAAAAAACTCCTGATTATGAGTATTTCTTTCCTACAGATGTACTTGTTACAGGCTATGACATAATCTTTTTCTGGGTAGTAAGAATGGTTTTCTCAAGCCTTGAAGCCACAGGCATTCTGCCCTTTGACCACGTTTACGTTCACGGTCTTGTCCGTGATGCAGAAGGCAGAAAGATGAGCAAATCTTTGGGAAACGGGATTGACCCCCTTGAGATAATAGATGAGTATGGGGCAGACGCCTTAAGGTTTATGCTGACCACAGGTATTACTCCGGGAAATGATATGAGATTCCAAAAGGACAAGCTGGAAGCATCAAGAAACTTTGCCAATAAATTGTGGAATGCATCCAGGTTTGTAATTATGAATCTGAAAAATGAAGACGGGACCTTTAAGACTATGAAAGAGGGAGCCTTAAGAAACGAAGACAAATGGATTCTCCATAGAATTAATGAGGCTGCAAAAGATGTAACGAAGATGATGGACAAGTTTGATTTGGCCTTGGCAGGCCAAAGGGTGTATGAGCTTATTTGGAACGAGTTTTGTGACTGGTACATCGAGCTTGTTAAAGAAAGGCTTTATGGTGAGGATGAGAAGGATAAAGAGAATGTAAGGTTTATGCTGGTTGCCTGCTTGAAGGATCTGTTAAGACTTCTTCACCCCTTCATGCCCTTTATAACTGAAGAAATCTGGAGTTATTTACCTTTGAAAGAAAGCAAGGATAACTCTTATGGATTTCTAATATCCGATAGATGGCCCGAAAGCAGTAAGGAAATGGAGTATAAAGAAGCTGTAGAAGTTCTTGAAAGAGCTATGGAGATTATCAAGGCTGTGAGAAACATCAGAAGTGAAGTCAATGCTCCCATGAGTAAAAAGCTTACCTTAATCCTTGATGTAAAGAAAAATGATGAAGAGTTGGTTAAAGCAGGCCTTTCTTATATCAAAAGGCTTACAAATGCCGGAGATATTAAGATTAACAAAGAGATGAAGGAAGCCTTGGAAGATGTGATGAGCACTGTTGTAACAGACACCAATATATATATTCCAAAGGAGGATCTTATAGATTATAAGGAGGAGTACGAAAGACTTCTTAAAGAAAAAGAGAAGCTTGTATCTGAAGTGGAAAGAGTTAACCTGAAGCTTTCCAACAAAGCTTTTCTTGAAAAAGCGCCTCCTCATCTTGTTTCGGAAGAGAAGGAAAAGGAAGCAAAATACAAGAATATGCTGGACAAGCTTGTGGAAAGCATTACCCTTATTGAGAGGAAGCTTTAATGGAAAAAACTCCTCTGGAAAGAATCGGAGATTACAGCAGATTTGGAAGCCGTCTTGGCCTTGCCCGTATGGAGAAGCTGATGAAGCTTCTTGGGAACCCCGAAAAATCTTTAAGAGTAATCCATGTGGCAGGTACCAACGGCAAAGGCTCTGTCTGCAGATATATATATGAGGTGCTTATAGAAAACGGTTACAGCACAGGTCTTTATATCTCTCCATATCTTCAAAGCTTTAATGAGAGAATGGAGTCCAATAAGGAATACGTTACAGATGAAGAATTAAAGCGCTTGACGGATCAAGTCCTTGAGAAGGCGGAATTTCTCGTTGAAAGCGGCGAAGAGCCGCCTACAGAATTCGAAATCGTTACAGCCATGGCATTTTTGTGGTTTAAGGAAAAGAACAATGATTTCATCGTTTTGGAGGTAGGTCTTGGGGGATCAGGGGACTCTACCAATGTGATTGAAAAGCCTCTTATTACCGTTATAACCTCCATCTCTTACGACCATATGGACAGATTGGGTTCAAGGTTGGAAGATATAGCTTCAGAAAAAGCCGGAATCATTAAAAGCAATGTTCCTGTTGTAATAAATGTTACAGATGAAGGATCAAGAAAAGTGATTGCCAAAAAAGCATACAGGGAAAATGCACCTTTGTATGATGTAACGAAATTTAAATTTGACAATTCACACCACACCATAGACGGTCAAAGCTTCAATACTAAAATAGATGGAATAATATATGAAGATGTTCAGCTGTCCATGCTGGGGCTTCACCAGATTAATAACGCAATGACATCTTTAACGGTGCTTAGTGTTCTCAGAAAAGAAAAGCTTATAAATATTACAAAGGAAAAGCTTTACAAGGGAATGAAGGGGGCAGTACAGCCGGGAAGATTTGAGGTTATGGGCAAAGACCCTTATATAATTCTTGACGGCGCGCATAACAGAGGAGGGGCTGAATCCCTGGAAGAAACCATGGAGGAGTTTTTCAAGGAGAAGGAGGCAGTCATGGTGGTAGGGATTTTGGTCGATAAAGAAGTTGATATTATGCTTGATCATTTTGAGAGAATAGCCGACTCATTTATTACTACAGAACCTCCTGTGGAAAGGGCTATGGACGCAGTTCTGCTTGAAAAGAAAATCAGGGACAGAGGGAAAAAGGCGACAGCCATAAAGGATATGGAAAAGGCATATCATGAAGGGCTGAAAGAGGTTTTAGAGGAAGGTAAGGAGGTGCTTCTAATAGGCGGGTCCTTATATCTTGTAGGGAAGATACGGGAGATGATTGAAAATGGCAGTGACAAGAAATAAAGTACTGTTTTTCTATAATCCAAATGCAGGAAACGGCCTCTTCAAAAGTAATTTAGACTACATAATTGAGAGATTTCAGCTGAAGGGCTTGTTTGTGGTGCCTGTAAGGATAGGAAGAACCAATATGCTGGATAAAGTTATGGCACAAATAGATGAGAAGGAATATAGACAGATTATTGCGGCAGGGGGAGACGGAACCTTAAACGCATGTATAAACTCAATGATTAAGCACGATATACATCTGCCTTTGGGAATATTCCCCTCAGGAACATCAAATGATTTCGCCCATCATCTTGAGATACCAAGGGAGATAAAGGAGATGACCAGCATCGCCCTGGGAAGCAGAAAGACTTGTTCCGATGTGGGAATGGTAAACGACAGGGCATTTATAAATGTGTCTGCCATGGGAAACCTTGTGGATGTAAGCCAGAGAACTGACCCCACATGGAAAAATACTCTTGGAGTGTTTGCATATTATATGAAAGGATTAAGCGAACTCTCAGTATTTAAACCCTTCCCTGTGTCTATAAAAAGTAAAGAGGTGGACTTTGAAGGAGACATATATTTTATGCTGGCCATGAACGGAGTGTCGGCAGGAGGTTTCAGAAATTTGTCTCCCGATGCAGAGATTAATGACGGCAAACTGGCTGTTACAATATTTAAGAAAATGCCGCCTACAGAATTAGTGCCTCTTGTGATCAATTATCTTCAAGGAAATCATCAAAGGAATAAAAATGTAATTCACTTCAAAACGGAAGAAATGTTTGTAGATTCCACTAAGGATATAGGAACAGATGTAGACGGAGAGACGGGAGAAAAACCGCCCCTTCATTTCACCATATTGAAGAGCCGGCTTTTGATATATACATTGTTAAACGATATGAAAAATTAAAGGGGATTAGGTGATAAAATGGAAAAAGAAGTAATTGAAGGTTATATCTTAAAAGATACTACAGATTATGAGAAGTTTATCCCCTTCTTTATAGAAAACGATTTGGAATTCTCAAAGGATGAACCTGTAGATACAGATCTTGTAAAAGGCTTCCAGCTTGTAAGAAAAACAGATAATGCTCTTGTGGGAGCAGTATTTCTGGCGAAAAGACAAGGGGAGTACATAATAGACGGAATTGCCGTAGATAAAAATTTCAGAAATATTAAAGCGGGAAAGGTCCTTCTTGAGGAGGCTATAGAAGAAGCTAAAAAAGGAGGGGCGAAACATATTTATCTTGTGGCAAGAGCACCGGGATTTTTTAGAAAAGCAGGATTTGTAAATACCAATTCAGAAGAGGCTCCTTTCTTTTTCGAATGTCTTACATGTCCGCAGTATCAGGTAAGCTGTTTTCCTGAAGTAATGAAGCTGGAGGTTTAAGGAAAATGAAAATTTTACTGGATGGCATGGGAGGAGACCATGGCACAGAAGCTATGGTTAAAGGTGCCATAGACGTAATAAAGCTGATAGACCATGAAATAATTATTTTAGGTAATGAAGAGCTGATCTTAAAGGAGATGAGCAAGTACAGCGGCGATTTTTCGAGAATCTCTGTAGTTCATACTACTGAAGTTATTGAAAACCATGAGCCGCCTGCAAAGACTGTGAGGATGAAAACAGACTCCTCTCTTGTAAGGGGTATGGAGATGCTAAAGGCCAAAGAAGGGGATCTCTTTATTTCTGCAGGATCCACAGGGGCCTTAATGGCAGCAGGCCTTTTTATACTTCATAGAATAACAGGAATTGACAGACCGGCCATAGCTTCCATATACCCTATTTTAGGCAGAAGCTTTTCCCTGTTGGTGGATGCAGGGGCAAATGCAGAATGCAGGGCAACCAATCTTTTGGAGTTTGCCACCATGGGCTCTATTTACAGTGAACATGTTATGGGAGTTTCAAATCCCAAGGTTGGCCTTGTAAACATAGGTACAGAAGAGGTTAAAGGCACGGCAGTAATTAAGGAAACCTACAGACTGTTAAAGGAGAGCAGCCTTAACTTCATAGGAAATGTGGAGGCAAGGGAGGTTCCAATAGGAGTCTGCGATGTAATAGTTGCAGATGGGTTTGTGGGGAATGTAATTTTAAAGCTGACAGAAGGTCTTGCCATGAATATTTTCTCCATGATTAAAGCAAAAATAACTGCCGGAAGCGTTGCTAAAATGGGTGCATTGCTTTTAAAGGGAGCTTTTAAATCCTTGAAGGAAGAGCTGGACTACTCTGAATATGGAGGGGCTCCTCTCCTTGGCATAAGAGGGCCTGTAATTAAAATGCACGGCTCATCAGACAGCAATGCCGTAAGAAACTCTATTTTACGGGCAGTACCCTTCATGGAAGGCGATGTAGTTTCTCTCATAGAAAAAGCTATAGAGGAACAGAAGGAAAGGGTTATCAGTGAATGAACTTTTTAAGGTTTTAGGTTATACCTTTAAAGATTTGGATACTTTAAAAAAAGCTTTGACTCACAGCTCTGCTGTTAATAAAACCATGAATAGAGCGGACCATACCAACCAAAGGTTGGAGTTTTTGGGAGATGCTCTTCTTGAAGCCGTAATAAGTAAAGAGCTGTACTTCAGGTTTCCAAAGCTTGAAGAAGGAGCATTGTCCAGAATGAGAGCTGCCATAGTGAGGGAAGAGACTTTGGCGGAGGTTTCCCGAAAATTATCGCTTGACAAGTATTTGATCCTAGGAAAAGGAGAAGAGCTTTCTCGGGGCAGGGATAAAGACTCCATCCTTTCAGATTGTTTGGAGGCTCTTATTGGAGCAGTATATGTAGACAGCGATTTTACGGAAGTGGAAGCGTTCATAATAAATCATTTTGAGGAAACTATTACAGATAACAGCATCAACCTCAAAATCTTTGATTATAAAACCATGATTCAAGAGCTTCTTCAGAAGGAGGGGGAAAGGAATTTTTATTATTCCGTCGTTAAAGAAGAGGGGAAGGATCACTTGAAGATTTTCCATGTAGTGCTTCTTCTTGAAGATAAGGTCCTGGGAGAAGGTAAAGGAAGCAGTAAAAAGGATGCTGAGCAGAAGGCAGCTATGGATGCTTTGGAAAAGAGAGGGAAAAGTATTGTATTTTAAACGAATTGAACTTCAGGGTTTTAAATCTTTCGCAGAGCCTGTAACCATCGAACTTAATGACGGTATTACATGTATTGTAGGTCCCAACGGTTCGGGGAAAAGCAATATAAGCGATGCCATAAGTTGGGTACTTGGGGAACAAAGCCCCAAGCTTTTAAGAGGCGGTAAAATGGATGAAGTAATTTTTGCCGGCACTGCCTTTAGAAAATCCCGTGGTATGGCAGAAGTCACTCTGGTAATAGATAACAGCCAGAAAATTCTTGATGTGGATTACAGCGAAGTGGCTATTACAAGAAGAATGTTTCGCTCAGGTGAAAGTGAATATGAAATCAACAGGATGCCATGTCGTTTAAGGGATATTAAAGGACTTATTGCAGATACAGGTATAGGTGTTGACGGTTACAGCATCATAAGGCAGGGGAAAATTGCAGATATAATCAGCAACAGAACTGAATCAAGAAGAGAGATATTTGAATCAGCTGCAGGTATTGTGACTTACAGAAACAAGAAACTGGAAGCAGAAAGAAAGCTGGACTCTGCAAGGCAGCAGCTGGAAAGAGTAGACGATATTGTAAATGAAATAGAAAAACGTATTGGAGGCTTAAAGGAGGACTCGGAAAAAGCAGCTCTCTATCTTGAGCTTAAGGGAAAATATGAAGAGCTGGAAATAAATATTACTTTAAGGAATATTGAAAAGCTAAAGGATAATAATGAAGCCTTAAAAAATGAGCTCTCCTTAACTATGGAGGAAAGCCTGAGAATTAAGGAAAAAAGAGATAACCTTCAGGAAACAGTTCTTGTGACAGGGGAGAAAAACAGAGAACTGGAGGAAAGAACACAGGAAGCAACAGATAAACAGCTTTCCCTTATTGAGAAGATTAATGAATTGTCAGGGGATGAAAGGATAAAGACTGAGAGACAACTTAACTTAAATAAAGACAGGCAAAGGCTGGAAGAGGAGATAAGAGACCTTTCGGAAAAGCTTGCACTGGAGCTTGCAAACCTGGAAAGCCATGAAAGGATGAGAGATGACACATCTTTGAGATTTAAGGAAATGTCCGAAACCCTGGAGCTTGCAATTAAAGAGAAGGACCGGCTGGAAAAAGAGATAGATGAGCTTTTAGAAAAAGTAGAAAAGGATAAGGCCTTAATGTTCACCTGTCTTAAGGAGAGCGGTGAAAAGAGAGCTGAAGCAAAGAGCATTGAAAGCTTAAAGGAAAACTTCAAAAGAGAAGAAGTGCGTATAAGGGAGCAGCACGAGGAGGAAGAGGAAGAATACAAAAAGGCTCTTCATAATAAAGCTGAATTTGAAACTTCTATATCTCTGATTACTGCAGAAATCCAAAAATTAAAGGAAGAAGAGCATAAGGCGGAAGGAATAAGGGAAGAGTACAACAATAAGGCAAGGGATGAGGAAAGAGAACTTGAACAGCTAAAAATTAAGGAAGGTCAAATATACAGCAGAAAAAAGACCATAGAAGAAATGGAGGCCAACTACGAAGGCTATGGTTACGGTGTAAAAAATATTATGAAGTCGGGAATTGGGAAAATTCACGGCACTGTGGCTGAAATTCTTGTAGTACCTCAGGGCTATGAAATCGCTGTGGAAACAGCCTTAGGCGGCAGCATCCAAAACATAGTGGTAGAGGATGATGAAACTGCCCAAAAGGCAATTTCCTATCTTAAGGAAAATAAAGCCGGCAGACTTACCTTTTTACCTGTATCATCCATAAGAGCCGACCATGTTCCTGAAGAGGACCATATCCTCAAAGCCAAGGGTTTCATAGGCTTTTGTAAAGATATGGTATCTACAGATAAAGGTTATGAAAGGATTAAGGATTATTTACTCGGCAAAGTGGTGGTAATGGACAGCCTTGAAAATGCAGTTGATCTTTCAAAGAGAAGTAAGGGCTTAAGGTTTGTCACACCTGAAGGGGAGTTCATCAATGCAAACGGAGCCATCACCGGGGGAAAGCATAAAAATGATTCCGGGAATCTTTTAAAGAGAAAGTCGGAGATAGAAAGCCTGAACATTTCTTTAAAGGCCCTGGAAAAAGAAAAGGAAGAAAAGGAAAGTAAAATTCTTGAATACATAGAAGCCCACTCTCAAGGCATTCATAGTTTAAGCAGACTTCAAGGTGAAATAAGAGTTAAGGAAATGGAAAATCTGTCCCGAGAAGGAGACTTAAGGACTATAGAGGACAAGCTTTCAACTCTTGCTTTGAGAAAAGAAAACAGGGAGAAGGAATTCACATATATAAAAGAGGAAAATTATAATTCGGAAGAGGCTGTTAAGAACCTTGAAGAGGAAGCCTTAGTCCTTGAAGAAAAGGCCAAGGCTTTGGAAGCGGTTATTGAGGATGACTTAAAAAAGAGTTCGGAAATGGAACTTAATATGGATAACAAGGAAGAAGAGGTGACATTAAAAAGAATGTCCATCTCCTCAATAGAAAGTGAGAAGCAGGGAGCAGAGAGAGTAAGCTTGATCATTACAAAGACCGTAAGCGATTTAAAAGAGGAAGCAGCCTTAAAGACAGAAAACCTGGACAGGATTAAGGCGGAGCTTGATGGAATTGGAAGTCTTTTTGAAAGGGGAGATATATTAAAGGAACTGGAACAGGAAAAACTTGATACAGAAGAGGCTTTAAGGACCTTAAAAGAAGAAAAAAATCAAGTCTATACTGAATTATCAAGAGTGACAAGAGAAAAGACAGATTTTGATGAAAAAGCAGAAGAGCTTGCCTCAAAGAGAATGGATATGGAGATAAGACAAGGTAAAAATGAAACTCTTCTGGATACGTATAAAGAAAGGCTTTGGGAGGAATTTGAATTATCCTATGCTCAGGCCAACGAGTATAGAAGTGAAGATTTCGTTTATACAAGAGCTGTGAACGAAAACAGGGAAGTTAAAAACAGAATGAGAGAGCTGGGGGAGGTTAATGTGGGGGCCATTATGGAGTACAAGGAAGTCAGGGAAAGATATGATTTCCTAAGCCGTCAGAGAAATGACATTACCACCTCCATGGCAGGCCTTTCAGAGGTTATAAGGGATACGGACAAAGTTATTAAGGCAAGGTTTAAAGAAAGCTTTGAAAAGGTGGCGGAGAACTTTGAGATCTTTTTCAAGGAACTCTTTGGAGGAGGAAGCGCCATGCTGGTGCTGGATGAGCCTGAGAAACCTTTGGAATCGGAAATAGATATTGTGGCTCAACCTCCCGGGAAAAAATTAAGCAATATTAATCTGCTTTCCGGCGGCGAGAAAACTCTCACTGCAATAGCCCTTATGTTTGCCGCACTTAAAACAAAGCCTACACCTTTTTGTATATTGGACGAGGTGGAGGCGGCGCTTGATGAGTCAAATATTAACAGGTTTATAAATGCCTTAAAGCATTTTGAAGATGATATTCAATTTGCTCTGGTGACTCACCAAAAAGCCACCATGGAGCATGCGGACACCTTATACGGCGTCACCATGGCAGAACAAGGGATCTCAAAAATAATATCATTAAGGCTGGGCGAGGAATTCGATCTTGGAGAAAACTGATGAATGGAAATAGAGGATCTTTTTTTGGAAAATTAAGTGAAAGGCTGACCGATGCCATTATGGCAAGAGGGCAGGTGGATGAGGAGCTGTTTTCTCAGCTGGAGGAGATACTGATTACCTCGGACATAGGTATGGACACAGTCCTTTCAATGATAGATAAATTGAGGCAAGTAGTAAAAGTTGAAGTTCTGGAAAACCCCGAAAACATTAAGAAAGAGCTGAAAGCTATTATGTTAAAGGTGGTGAACAGAGGAGATGAATCTGTTCTCTCAAAGGAAAGACCGCTGATTATTTTAGTGGTGGGAGTTAACGGCAGCGGTAAAACCACTACTTGCGGAAAGCTGGGGAACTATTTAAAGAGCCGGGGAGACTCAGTGCTTTTTGCGGCAGCAGACACCTTTAGAGCAGCGGCCATAGATCAGCTTCTGATCTGGGGAGAAAGAGCAGGCATAGCTACAATTCATCACCGGGAAGGCTCAGACCCTTCCGCAGTAATATATGACGCCATAGAGGCTTTAAAGGCAAGAGGCATATCTGTGCTCATTGCAGATACTGCGGGAAGGCTTCATACGAAAAAGAATCTTATGCTGGAGCTGGAGAAAATCTCAAGAGTGATAGCTTCCAATTATCCGGAGGCAAAAACAGAAGTCCTTTTGGTGCTGGATGGAACAACTGGAAAAAATGCAGTTTCTCAGGCCAGGGAATTTTACGAAGTCACAAGGGTTTCGGGAATTGTCTTAACGAAGCTTGACGGCACTGCCAAAGGCGGAATAGTGTTCACTATTTCTGAAGAGCTTGGGTTGCCTGTAAAATTTATAGGCACAGGAGAAGGGCTGGAGGACATTATGGCATTTTCTGCTGAAGACTTTGTGGGAGGTATTTTTAATTGAACAAAGCTACTGTAGCTATTGTGGGAAGACCAAATGTTGGAAAGTCTACTTTTTTCAATGCTATTTTGGGAGAGCGAATTTCCATTGTTGAAGATACACCGGGTGTTACAAGGGATAGAATATATGGTGAGGCCGACTGGAGCGGCAGAGAGTTCGCTCTTATTGACACAGGGGGAATTGATCCTGATACTGAGGATATCATCATGCAGCAGATGAGGGAACAGGCTGTAATTGCCATGGAGATTTCAGATCTGGTGCTCTTTATGGTTGACGGGAAGGAAGGCTTAACCTCTTCAGACAGGGAAGTTGCTTCCATGTTGATGAAAAAAGGCAAAGATGTGATACTTGTAGTGAACAAGGTAGACAATATGAAGAACCTTGACAACCTATATGATTTTTATGAATTGGGTTTGGGGGAGCCTGTCCCCATATCATCTGTGAATCGATTGAATTTGGGAGATCTTCTGGATTTAATAGTTTCAAAGCTGCCGGAAGAGAAACGGGAGGAAGAGGAGGACACCATTAAGCTGGCTGTGGTGGGCAAACCCAATGTTGGGAAGTCTTCCCTTGTAAACAGTCTTTTAAAAGAGGAGAGAGTCATAGTGTCACCCATTCCGGGAACCACAAGAGACTCCATAGATACTTATTATGAATATGAAGGCGAGCCCTATATCTTAATCGACACTGCAGGCATAAGAAGAAGATCAAAGGTAGATTTAAATGTGGAAAAGTATTCCGTAATAAGGGCTATTTCAGCTATTGAAAGATCTGATGTATGCCTTATGATGATAGATGCAGTGGAAGGTATTACAGAGCAGGATAAAAAGATTGCAGGGATTGCCCATGAAGCAGGTAAAGGTGTAGTAATAGTTATAAATAAATGGGATTTAATAACTAAAGAAACAAATACAATGAAAACCTTCGAAAAAGATGTGTATAACGAAATGCCTTTTCTTTCCTATGCACCTTTAGTATTTATCTCAGTTAAAGAAGGCCAAAGAGTAAATAAAGTAATGGAAATAGCAAAAACTGTGGCCTTAAACAGAAGTGTAAGAATATCTACAGGCCAATTAAATGCACTTATTCAAGATGCAGTTATGATGAAGCAGCCACCCTCTGATAAAGGTAAAAGGCTTAAAATTTACTATGTGACTCAGGTGGGAGTAAAACCGCCCCTGTTTTCTTTTCAGATAAACAAAAGAGAATTAATGCATTTTTCCTATTCCAGGTATCTGGAAAATGTAATAAGGGATGGCTTTCCTTTTGAAGGGACTTCCATAAAATTTGTATTCAGGGAAAAAGGAGAAAAAGAGATTTAGTCATGGAAATACTTATAGTAATCCTGGTTATTTTAACAGGTTATTTATTGGGAAATATTTCTCCTTCTATTATAGTTGGAAGGATGATGGGAGTTGAAATCAGGGAAAAGGGCAGTGGCAATGCAGGATCCACCAATGCTTTAAGGGTTTTGGGTAAAAAAGCAGGCGCCATCACCCTTGTAATCGATGTATTAAAAGGTACTTTGGCAGTCTATTTAGGTGAGGTTATATCAGCAGGTTTTTTCCCCGACCCCAGACTTTTCGGGCTTCTTGCCGGTCTTTCAGTAGTCATTGGCCATATCTGGCCCATAGCTTTCAAGTTTAAGGGAGGAAAAGGAGTAGCCACTACCTTTGGAGTGCTTCTGGGCATTAATTTCTATTTGGCACTTTCCTGCCTTCTGGTGTTGATATTTTTAGTGGCAGTAACAAGAAGAGTGTCTGTGGGTTCCATGGGAGCCTTCATAACACTGCCCTTTGCCATTACAATTTTTTCAGGAGGCATTTATGAGGATAGGCCTTTATTAACATTAGGCTTTGCCGTCCTTATTGGAATTATTGTGCTCATAAAGCATAAGGATAATATAAAAAGACTTATTAAAAAAGAAGAGCCCAGGCTTGGGCTTGGGAAAAAGGAGAAGTAAGATGGAAAACATTTGTGTAGTGGGAGCAGGAAGCTGGGGAACGGCTTTAAGCGTAACCCTTTCAAATAAAGGCCATAAGGTAAAACTGTGGGATATTGATAAAGACCATCTGGAAGCCCTGAGAAAAGACAGGGAAAATGTGAGATATTTAAAAGGTGTTCCCTTTAACAATAACCTTTCTTTAGTATCACATCTGGAGGAAGGCCTTCAGGATGCTTCCATAGTGGTGTTTTCTGCACCGGCCCAACACTTCAGAGAGGCCCTTAAAAGTTGTTTACCTTTATTAAAGGACCAGCTGCTCTTAAATGTGGCTAAGGGTATAGAGATGGATTCCTTAAAGCTTTTATCCCAGGTGGCGGAGGAAATCGCACCTTCCTTTAAATTTGCAGTTTTATCGGGGCCCAGCCACGCAGAAGAGGTGGGACAATTTTTGCCTACTACAGTGTCGGTTTCATCAAGGGATGAGAAGACGGCCGAAAAAATTCAGGACATATTTATGACAGACAAATTCAGAGTCTATACTAATTCAGATATTCTTGGTGTCCAACTGGGAGGTGCCTTAAAAAATATAATTGCACTTGGAGCAGGAATATCAGATGGCATGGGCTATGGAGACAATGCCAAAGCAGCTATTATGACAAGAGGAATAGCAGAGATTGCAAGGCTTGGAGAGAGAATGGGAGCAAAGAAGGAGACATTTTTAGGCCTTTCAGGAATTGGAGACTTAATAGTTACATGTACAAGTGAGCACAGCAGAAATAGAAGATGCGGCCTTATGATAGGTCAAGGGATAAATCCTGAAGAAGCAACAAGAAGAGTGGGAATGGTGGTAGAGGGCATGTATACTACACAAGCCGCCTATAAACTGGCTCAAGAGCTTTCAGTGGATATGCCCATTACAAGAGCAATTCACGGCGTGGTCTATGAAGGAACAGATGTGAATAAAACGGCAGAAATGCTGATGCAAAGAGATAAGAAGCATGAATAACAGCTACTTCATAAGAACCTTTGGATGTCAGATGAACGATCATGATTCAGAAACTATGGCAGGACTTTTGGAAAACATGGGATACTGTGAAGCTGATAAACCTGAAGGAGCAGATGTTATAATCATAAACACCTGCAGCGTCAGGGAAAATGCTCACAACAGCTTCTTTGGAGTTTTAGGTCAATATAAAAAACTGAAGGAAAAAAACAAGGCCCTTGTCATAGGCGTGGCTGGCTGCATGATGCAGCAGGACATCCTTGTTAAACAGGTGAAAACTAAATACCCCTTTGTGGATTTTATATTTGGCACATACAATATTCACGAGCTGCCTGATCTTGTTCAGGAATCAAAGCTTCTTAAGAAAACCAATGTAAGGGTTCTTCCTGAAAGAGAAAGTATTCAGGAAGGGCTTCCTGTAAAAAGGAAATATCCCTTTAGAGCCCTTGTGGATATTACCTACGGCTGTAACAATTTTTGCAGTTACTGCATCGTTCCATATACAAGGGGCAGGGAAGTATCAAGAGGTCCTGAGGACATTTTATCAGAGGTAAGGAATGCAGTTAAAAGCGGTACTAAGGAAGTAATGCTTTTAGGACAAAATGTGAACTCCTATGAATACGGCTTTTCAAAGCTTCTTGGAAACCTTTCGCAGGTGGAAGGCCTTAAACGCATAAGATTTATGACCTCCCATCCAAAGGATATGACGGAAGACTTGATTAAGGCTTTTTCCAAATATCATAATTTGTCAAAACACCTGCATCTTCCCCTTCAGTCGGGAAGCGACAATGTGTTAAGTAGAATGAACAGAGGCTATACAAAGGGAAAATATTTGCAGCTCATAAAGGATATCAGGAGGGAAGTCCCTGATATTGGAATAACAACAGATATAATCACAGGCTTTCCCGGAGAAAGCGAGGAGGATTTTCAGGAAACTTTAAATTTTGTGGAAGAAGTGCAGTTTGATTCTGCCTTTACTTTCATATATTCAAAAAGGGAAGGGACGCCTGCGGCAGCCTGTGAAGACCAGGTGGAAGAAAGTGTTAAGCATGAAAGATTTCAAAGGCTGGTTAAGGTCGTCAATGAAAGCGCTCTTTCCAAAAACCTGTCCTATATAGGAAAGGTTGAAGAAGTTATCATAGAAGGAGTATCGAGGAAAAGTAATGAGTATTTAGAGGGGAGAACAGATTCTTTTAAACTGGTAAACTTTAAGGGCCCCATGGAGGCCTTAGGTGAAACAGTGCTTGTTAAAATAACGGAAGCCAACACCTTCAGCCTGAAAGGCACATTGGATTTGTAAAGGAGAAATAAAAAATGTATGCCTATCTTGCAGAGCATTTGCCTCTACTTGCGGCACTTATCATCTTTGCAAACATCATTATAGCAGGAACGGTAATATTCCTTGAGAGGAAAAATCCTGTCACCACTCTCACTTGGGTTATGGTGGTATTCTTCCTGCCGGCTATAGGAATCTTTTTATACTTCATGCTGTCAAACAGAGTTGTGAGAAAGAGGATCAGCCTTCTCACAAAGGAGGATGAAGCCTTTATCAGGGGCTCTTTGCAGGAGCAGATGAAGGAGATGGAAGATGGCGACTACAAGTTTAACAGTAAGAGGGCCCATTTCTGGAGGGATATGATCACCCTGAATCAGATATTGGCTAAATCTTATTACACCCAGAATAATGATATTCAAGTGATCACCGACGGCCAGGAGATGTTTGACACCTTGCTTGAAGACATAAGAAATGCAAAATCCACCATCAACGTAATCTATTTCATCATTAAGCCCGATGAGGTGGGGAAAAGATTTTTAAAGGTTTTGACAGATAAAGCAAGAGAAGGGGTAGAGGTTACCGTAATAGGCGACGGACTGGGATGCAGAGGTTTATCAAGGAAAATGCTGGCGCCCTTAAGAAGAGCAGGAGGATCATTTCACTGGTTTTTGCCTATTAAGCTTAAGTATTTGAGTCCGAGACTTAACTATAGAAACCATAGAAAGCTTGTAATCATAGATGATAAAATCGGCTATGTGGGAGGCTTTAATATAGGGAGGGAATACCTGGGCAGAAAGAAAAAGTTTGGTTATTGGCGGGATACTCAGCTTAAGCTTACAGGCAGCGCAGTTCAGGATATTAATGCCCGCTTTATGCAGGACCTGAGAGTTGCCACTAAAAAGGATATTCACATTAAGGATGTGTATTTTTCTGAAACCATCGATCAAGGAGGCATAGGTGCTCAGATAGTCAGCAGCGGACCTGATACTTCAAAGGAGGAAATAAAAAGAGGCTTTAACAGGATGGTGTCCACAGCCCAGGAAAGAATCTGGATTCAGACGCCTTACTTCGTTCCAAGCACCAGTCTTCAGGAAAACCTGAAGGTGGCAATTCTTTCAGGCGTGGATGTAAGAATTATGATTCCCAACAAGCCTGACCATATGTTTGTTTACTGGGCCACATGGGCTTTTGTAGGTGAGCTCATTGAGCTTGGGGCAACAGTTTATATTTACGATAAAGGCTTTATGCATGCAAAGACCATGGTGGTGGATGGGGAAATATCCACTGTGGGAACTGCAAATTTTGACAGAAGAAGCTTCCGTTTAAGCTTCGAGACCAATGTGTTTATTTACAGCGGCAAGTTCACGGAAAAGATGGAAAACATCTTTTTGGAGGACATGAGCCATAGTTATATATTGACCAAGGAATTGTATAAAGAAAGAGGTCTTATTATTAAAGCAAAGGAATCTGTTTGCAGGCTACTTTCAGATCTGTTATAAACCTACAAGGGAACTTTATAAAAAAAAGAAAAAGAAAGGACTATAAAGAGTATGTATGAGACCATCAGAGAAGAAGATTTTCAGATTTATTCAATGATTGAAAGGGAGGAGGAAAGGCAGGAGAACAAGCTGGAGATGATAGCCTCGGAAAACTATACTACTAAAGCAGTGCTGGAAGCATGCGGCAGTATATTAACCAACAAATACGCAGAAGGCTATCCCGGTAAAAGATATTACGGCGGTTGTGAACATGTGGATGAAGTGGAGTCTTTAGCCATTGAACGGGCAAAGCTCCTTTTTGGTGCTGAATTTGCAAATGTACAGCCCCATAGCGGTGCTGCAGCAAATATCGCTGTATACTTTGCCCTCCTTGAACTAAAGGATACGGTTTTGGGCATGGACCTTTCAAACGGAGGCCATTTGACACACGGAAGTCCTGCAAATCTTTCAGGCAAGTATTTTAATTTCATATCATACGGTTTAAAGGACGATACGGAAACTATAGATTACGATGAAGTGGAAGCTTTGGCAAAAAAGCACAGACCGAAATTAATAGTTGCGGGAGCATCTGCATATCCCAGAATAATTCATTTCGATATTTTCAGGGAAATAGCCGACTCTGTGGGAGCTTTATTTATGGTGGATATGGCCCATATCGCAGGCCTTGTGGCAGGAGGAGTTCACCCCAACCCCGTGGATTATGCTCATATAGTAACCACCACTACCCACAAGACCTTAAGAGGGCCAAGAGGCGGGATGATACTTGCAAAGGAAGATCTTGGCGCTAAAATCAATAAAGCGATTTTCCCGGGAGTTCAGGGAGGACCTTTGATGCATATAATTGCAGGAAAGGCCATATGCTTAAAGAAGGCACTGGAGCCTTCCTTCAAAGTGTATCAAAAACAGGTTGTGGACAATGCCAAGGTGCTGTCGGAAGTCCTTACAAGCTATGACTACGATCTTGTGTCTAAGGGTACGGACAATCACCTGGTCCTTGTAAAACTGATAAACAAGGGAATAACGGGAAAGGAAGCAGAGGTAATGTTAGACGATGCAAATATTACAACCAATAAAAACGCCGTTCCAAATGACCCTCAAAGTCCTTTTGTAACAAGCGGTTTAAGATTGGGAACTCCTGCCCTTACCTCAAGAGGATTTAAAGAGGAGGAAATAAGAAAGGTGGGGAGGGCAATCAATCTCGTATTGTCCTCAAAAGGAGGAAAGAAGGAAGAAGCAAAGGAGATAGTTAAGGAATTGGTAGAAAAACACCCTCTGGAAGGTTGGGAGAAAAGGTAGATGAAAAGATTTCTTGATCCCACAGCCCTTCTTTTCATAGTAATCTTAGCCTTTATATCCATAACCAGCGGAAGATTTCAAAGCCCTCAAGCCTGGTTTATTCACACCTTGATGATATTACCCGGTATTGTTATAGGGCTGTCCTTTCATGAAGCAGCCCATGCATTTTCTGCCTACAAGTTAGGGGACAATACGCCGAAATTTCAGGGAAGAGTAACCATAAGCCCAAGGTCTCACATTGACCCTATAGGTATGGTGGCTCTGTTTTTCATAGGCTTTGGTTGGGGTGTGCCTGTACAGATCAACCCTTTTAACTTTAAAAAGAGAAGAAGAGATGAGATGATAGTGGCACTGTCCGGCGTGACCATGAACTTTATTATTGCGTTTTTGTTTATGGGCCTTGTAAAACTTCTCTACACTTTATCTTTGCCCTTTTTATATACATCCTTTGGATCGGTTACAGTGGATGTACTTCTTTATGTAGTTCAGATAAATTTGATCCTTATGGTATTCAACCTGATGCCTGTGCCGCCCCTTGACGGTTTTTCCGTCCTTACACAGGTGTTCAATCTTGAGAAAAGAGAATGGTACGGAAAAGTATATAACAAGGGGATGACAATCCTTCTGATTCTTATAGTCTTCGGAGTTCTGGGGAGAGTAATTTTCCCCTCAGTGAACTTTCTTTATACTTTTCTGTATAGACTCTTCTTTTAAAGGAGAGTTCTGTCAGCAGAATTTGTAAGGTGAATTTCCATGGCCTTCACACCTTTTTCAATATCCTTTTTAAGGAAGGCTTGATAAATGGCGCGATGTTCCTCTAAGACGGAGGGAAGGTAATCCTCAGGATAAACCACATCCCGCCTTTTATATTTCAAATAAATCTGATAGGAGGAAAGAATCTGTTTCAGCATACGGTTATGGGAAGCATCGTATATTATTTTATGAAAGCTTATATTAATATTGTGCATTTTTTCAATATCTTTTTTTATGGTGTAAAATTCCATAAACTCAAAGGTTTCCAGAAGGTCATCCATTTCCTCTTCAGTGATTCTTTCAATAGCCCATCTTACTGCCTGCATTTCATAAATTTTCCTTAAGGACAGCATGTCCGACAGATCTGTTTTCGAAAACCCTGTTACAAAGGCCCCTCTGTTTGGGATGGTTTCCACAAGGCCTTCCATTTCCAACTGCCTTAAAGCTTCCCTGATTGGAGTTCTGCTAACCTTGTACAGTGTGCACAGGCTTTGCTCTGTCAGCTTTTGCCCCGGTTTTAGCTTTTCCAAAAGGATGTCCTTTTGAAGCTGGCTGAATAAACTGACTCCCAAGGGCTGATTTGTATTTCCCGCTTCTGTAAGATATTTGTTAATAATCATTTCTATTTCCTTTAAATCTTAAATTTTTGAAAGTACCATGGTTACATAGTCTTCACCTGTATTACCGTCACCTTTGCCTGTCATTTTCATGGCTTTGGCCGTCTCATCAAGAGCTGCTTTCAGCTTATCTGCCTTGTCTGTCATCCCTATGTGGTTCAACATCATTTCCGCCGCTTTAAGAAGGCTTGAAGGGTTGGCATACTTTCCCCTTCCCATTTTTACCATTCTAGGAGCGCTGCCGTGAATGGCCTCAAACATGGCGTACCTGTCCCCTATGTTTCCGCTGCCTGCCGTTCCTACTCCGCCTTGGAGCTGAGCTGCTTCATCTGTGAGAATATCCCCGTAAAGATTGGGAGTTAAAATCACTTGGTATTCCGATTGTCTGTTAGGATTAAGAAGATTTGCGGCCATGATATCCACATACCAGTCATCTGCAGGTACAGAAGGGTAATGCTGTGCCACCTCATAGCAGATCTTAAGGAATTTCCCGTCAGTCTTTTTCATAATATTGGCCTTTGTAACTATTGATACCTTTAAATTGCCCTTTGCTTTAGCATACTTAAAGGCAGCTTCACAGATCCTTTCAGTTCCCCTGTCAGTGGTAACCTTAAAATCCAAAGCCATACCCTCAAGCTCTATACCCTTACTTCCAAGAACGTATTCCCCTTCGGTGTTTTCCCTGAAGAAGATCCAGTCAATATTTTTTTGGGGGATAGTAACAGGTCTCACATTTGCGAAAAGATCCAGCTCTCTTCGTAAAGCCACATTAGCGCTTTCTATGTTCATCACATTGGCTCTGGCATCGGGAGTTTCAGTAGGCCCCTTTAGAAGCACGTGACACTTTTTTATTTCATTCAAACATGAAGGGGGAAGACCTTTACCTTCCTTTGCCCTGTTTTCAATAGTGAGACCTTCTATGTTTCTGAATTCGATTTTTCCTTCTTCAATCTCTTCCTTTAACAGATGGTCCAAAACTTTTTTCGTATGGTCCATAATAAAAGGACCGATACCGTCTCCCGGGATTATGCCTACAATTATTGTGGGAACCAAAGTCAGATCCAGAGGGGAGCTCTCCTCCATCCTTTTGATTCGTTGTCTTTGTTCTTCAATAATCTCTTCCAAAGCAATCAGGTAATCCTTCATAAATACATCTCCTATAAATTAATTTTTCCGCCCTTTAAGATGATTTTTCTTTCCTTTTTGGAAAGGGTGTTCACTAAATCATAAGTCAGATTTTTAGTTAAATTTACTGCCTTTATTTCACCTCTTTCCAGACCTTCCCGTAAATTGGAAAGAGAGACAGTGTCATAAAGAGATATGGTTTCATAGTCCTCCTCATTTTTAAAGACTAAGGGCAGTATGCCGCTGTTGATTAAATTGGACCTGTGAATTCTTGCAAAGGACTTTGCAAAAACTGCTTTAACACCTAAGTATAGAGGTGCCAGCGCAGCGTGTTCCCTCGATGAGCCCTGACCGTAATTATCACCTGCCACTATGAGACAAGAGCCCTTCTCCTCACATCTTTGTGGAAAATCCTTATCTATCTTTTCAAAAGAAAACCTTGAAAGATAAGGAATGTTTGAGCGATAGGGTAAAAGCCTTGCATCGGAAGGCATAATATCATCTGTAGTGATGTTGTCCTTTACCTTTAAGGCAGTTGTCAATATGAGCTCGTCTGAAAGTTCCGTATTTATTGGAAAGGGCAGAATGTTGGACCCCATCTCTAAAGGAATTGATTTACCCTCTCTTCCCGGATTAACTATAAAGGAATCTTTTTTTGAAAAGGATACTTCATTAATCACAGGGTACTCTATATCCATATCCCTAGGGTCTGTAAGGACTCCCGTAATAGCTGATACAGCAGCGGTTTCAGGGCTTACAAGATAGATTAAAGCATCGTTTGTGCCGCTCCTTCCCTTAAAGTTTCTGTTAAATGTCCTTAAAGAAACTGCCCCTGATTTTGGAGATTGGCCCATGCCGATACAGGGGCCGCAGGCGTTTTCAATAATCCTTGCACCTGCATCGATCAAGTCTGCCAAGGCACCGTTTCTTGCCATTTCTGCCAGTATGGTGCTGGACCCCGGAGAGATAACAAGACTTACATTTTCTTTAACCTTGTGCCCCTTTAAGATGCCTGCCACCTTCATAAGGTCTGTATAGGAAGAGTTGGTACAGCTTCCTATTGCCACCTGGTCCACAGGAACGGGTCCTGCTTCCCTTACATCGCTTACATTATCGGGGCTGTGAGGTTTTGCCACTTGGGGAGGGATTTGGGAAAGGTCGATTACAATATGTTCGTTATAGAAAGCATCAGAATCTGCTTTTAAAGGGCGAAAGTCTTCTTCACGTCCCTGATTTTTTAAGTACTGTTTCGTATTTTCGTCACTTTCAAATATGGAGGTGGTGGCCCCAAGCTCAGCTCCCATATTTGTAATGGTAGCTCTGTCGGTGACGGAAAGAGATGAAACGCCGTCTCCTGTGTATTCGATAATTTTTCCCACGCCGCCCTTTACAGTAAGCTCTTTTAATATTTTTAAGATTACATCCTTTGCGGAGGACCACTGCATAAGGCTGTTCTTAAGTTCTATGTTTAAAATTCCCGGAACCGTTAAGATGTATGTACCCTTTGCCATGGCAATGGCCACATCAAGACCTCCGGCACCGATTGCAAGCATGGAAAGCCCGCCTCCTGTAGGCGTGTGGCTGTCTGAGCCAAGGAGGGTTTTCCCCGGTATTCCGTAATCCTCCAAATGAAGCTGGTGACATATACCGTGGCCCGGCTTACTGAATATAACACCGTGTCTCTTGGCCGCACTTTCTATAAAGGCGTGGTCATCTGCATTTTCAAAGCCTGTCTGAAGAGTGTTGTGGTCCGCATATGCTACAGAAAGCTCTGTCTTGATTTTATCCACATTCATTGCTTCCAGCTGAAGATAAACCATGGTCCCCGTAGAATCCTGTGTCAAAGTCTGGTCAATTTTTATTGTAATTTCCTCACCTTGTTTCAGAGTGCCTTCCACAAGGTGTTCCCTTAATATTTTATAGGTTAACGAATCTCCCATTTCCTGCCTCCTCTTGGATGAAATTGTACACTTGTATACAATTATACCCGGCACCATGTATCAGGTCAATAAAAAACAGGCCCTTTAGAAGAGCCTGTTTAGAATTATTTCTTACAGCTGTGGGTTTTTAAACTTTAATGTCTTGCATCTTACAAGCTTGCCATAGCCCTTTTCACCTACGAACTGACCGTCCTTGTAAACAAGCTTGCCTCTTGAGTAGGTGGCTACAGGATAACCCTTGATCTTTGCACCTTCCCATATGGTATGGTCTGTTGCACCGTGAAGGTCCTTGTTCCTTATGGTTACATTTTTCTTTCTGTCATAGAGAACGATGTCTGCATCAAGTCCCACTTCCAATGCGCCTTTCTGGTCATCAAGGCCAAAGAGCTTGGAAGGATTTGTGGCACAGAGCTCAACTGCCCTGTTAAAGGAAATTCTTCCCTTGTTGGCTTCCGAAAGAATGTAGGGATACATATTTTCAATCCCTGCACATCCGTTTGGAATAGTGGTGAAGTTGCCTTTTTTGCCGTCCTTAGTTTTGATGCCCCAGTCCTTTTCTGCCCTTGTGAAGGGGCAGTGGTCTGTGGCTATTGTAGCGATATCGCCTCTCTTAATGGCCTCCCAGATAGCATCCTGGGATTCCTTGCCCTTCATTGGAGGTGAGCACACATAGTCTCTTGCCCTTTCTCTCTTATAGACTTCGTTGGTGAAATTAAGATACTGTGGACAAGTCTCTGCAAAGATAGGATATCCCTCATCCCTTGCTTTTGTTACAGCATCTACACCTTGCTTGCAGGCTAAGTGAACTATGTATAAAGATGTGCCTGCCATCCTTGCTAGATTGATGGCACGAACATCGGCTTCTCCTTCGATTTTTTCGTTTTTGGCCATGTAATGCCACCAAGCATCAGTTTTGCCTTCCTTCAGGTATTGTGCCACTAAAACATTGTTAACATCTCTGTTTTCAGCGTGAACACCTACAAGACCGCCGATTTTAGCTGCCTTTTGTAAAACCTTGTAGAAGGAACCGTCATCTACTCCAAAGTCATAAACCATGAAGACTTTAAAGGAGGTGACACCTTCTTTTACCACGTCCTCCATTGAATCAAGAAGCCTGTCCTCCGTTACATCGCATACTCCAATATGAAAAGCATAGTCTACTGCCGCATCAGGAGCTGCCAGCTTGTCCCGTCTCTTAAATGCATCCTGCATCAGTTCGCCTTGACCTTGAAGAACAAAGTCAAATACAGTAGTTGTCCCGCCGCAGGCAGCAGATCTTGTACCTGTGAAGTAATCATCGGAAGAAATAGTGCCGCCAAAGGGCATTGCAAGGTGTGTGTGGCCGTCTATTGCACCGGGCAACACCAGCTTTCCTCTTGCGTCTACAACTTCTGTTCCTTTTTCAGGTTTAAGATTAGTGCCTATAGCAGTTATCTTACCGTTTTTAACTGCAAGATCTGCCTTAAATGTGCTTTTTGCAGTTACTAAAGTGCCGTTCTTAATTAACAAATCCATCGTTTTACCTCCTTTTCTCGAAACTCTGATAAAAAGGAGCCCTTGAGTCTTCAAAGGCTCCCTTTCTCATTTAAAGCTAAATGACTTTAACAAATTACTACCCATTAAAGCTTCTCTGTTAAAGCGTCATGTTCTTCAACGGAAACCTTTGTCTTTGTCTCCTTAGTCATAAGTGCTAGGTAAAGACCAAATCCAATGATGAAGGATACGATGTATCCATTAGCTGCAAGCCAGTCAAAGAATCCCGGCGCACCTTGTGCAGGATTGTAAAGGAACATGGTGTTTCCAAGAAGCGGAATTATGAAAGCACCAATCCAAGCGATTACTGCCGCAACGTTCCAACCACCTTTATACCAGTATCTGCCTTTGTCTCCGGCAAACAGAGCTGCTACGTCAATTCTCTTCCTCTTGTGCACGAAGTAGTCAGCTATGAAGATAGCGGCTACAGGTGCCAGAATGATTCCATAGTTATTGAGCCATGTGAAGATGTATGCAGCACCAGAACCATAGATGTACCATGGTGAAAACAGTACTGCTAAGATACAAGCGATAATAACGCCCTTCTTGTAGCTGATAACTGTTGGCTTCAAGTTAGAGAATCCGTTTGCAGGAGCAACGATGTTAGCTGCTACGCAAGTTGTGATTGTAGCTGCCATAACACCCAAGGAGCATATAAGAACAGCGATCTTTGAATCTACATAGTAGAATACGAAAGTTGGGTCGAAGAATGCTGTTCCCATAGCAAGCTTAGTGGACATAGCAAAGAATGCACCGATGTATGCGCACATGAACATAGGTGCTGGCATGCCAATAAGCTGACCCCAGAACTGAGCCTTCTGTGATTTTGCGTAACGAGAGAAGTCAGGAATATTAAGAGCCATGGTAGCCCAGAAGGCAATATTTCCTGTAAGTCCTGCCATGTAAATATATGCAAAACCACCCAGAGAGTTAATTAATTCTGTGTCCTGTCCCTGAGCCATTACATCTCCAAAGGAGAAACCGGCTGCATTTGCAGTCATAATTGACCAAGCAAACAGTGCAAGAATAACTACAACAAGAAGTGGACCACCGATAGCTTGAACGATTTTAATACCTTCTGATCCTTTGTAAGCAACCCAGCCAACAAATACCATGAAGATAAAGAAACCGATAAACTGTCCTACCCATACGTTATCATTTCCAGGTAGGGCCATGCTCCAGTTTGGATCTAAGAATTTAGGAATAAATACACCGATAAATGCTGCTACGGAACCTCCGCCTACCCAAGCTTGCACTGCAGTCCATCCGCAGGCAACAAGTCCCCTCAGTGTTGCGGGGATATGAGCCCCTGTGGCACCGAATGTAAGTCTTGAGAATACAGGGAAAGGAATTCCGTACTTTGTACCTACGTGAGAGTTCATCTGAATAGGAACAAGTACTATTAAGTTCCCCAGTGTAACGTTTAACACAGAAAGCCATGGGGATACGCCCATACCTATCAAAGCAGCTGCAAGTGACAGAGATGGGATACAAATTGAGAGCCCAATCCAGAGAGTGGCAATATTATAAGTTGTCCATGTTCTCTGGGATACTGACGTGGGAGACAAGTCTTCATTGTAGTACTTTGAAGTCAATAGCTCCGCACGAGCCTGGTCTGTAAGTTCATACAGGCCGTTCAGCTCTAATTGCGTGTAGTTCGACATTTAAACACCTCCATTAAAAAAGTATAATAAAAATATTACACTGTCATTATACCATATTTCAAAACTTAACAACAGTTTTTTAGAGTACCGTAAAAGGAGCAAATATAATATAATACAGTAAGAAAGCGGCTTTCGAGGTTTTTGCCAATCGTAAACCAACTATTGATAATAGATATAAACTATTGTAAGAAAGAAGTAAAATTACTGTATTGTGCCATTATTTTTTCAGAGTAAAAGGAGAAGAATTTGAAAGAAGAAACAGTAATAAAAATTTTAGACCTGCTGGTCAGCGCATATCCTGATGCAGAATGTGCTTTAACCCATAAGAATACTTTTCAACTTTTAACAGCCACAGTTTTATCTGCTCAGACTACGGATAAAAGTGTGAACAAGGTAACGCCGGAGCTTTTTAAAAGATTCCCCACACCCCTGAAACTGTCACAGGCAGATTCTTTGGAGGTGGAGAATCTTTTGCATACTGTGGGCATGTATAAAACCAAGGCAAAACATATTATTGAGCTCAGTAAAATATTGACTGAAAAATACGGAGGCCGGGTGCCTTGTGATTATGAAAGTTTGACGGCACTTCCGGGGGTGGGAAGAAAGACGGCCAATGTAGTTTTATCTGTAGGCTTTAATGAACAGAGAATAGCAGTAGACACTCATGTTTTTAGAGTGGCTAACAGAATAGGTCTGGGCAGGGGAAAGGATGTTCTTAAAACTGAAGAGAGCCTCATGAAGAATATTCCAAAAGAAAGATGGGTAAAGGCCCATCACCTTCTTATATTTCACGGCAGAAATATTTGTGATGCAAGAAGGCCAAGATGTGAAGAATGCATAATAAACGGTTATTGCCAATATTTTAAAACGGAAGGAGGCAAGTAGCATGGCATACAACGGCTTTTCCCAACTTTTTGAAAGCCTGGACAAATGTCCAAGGAAAAAGGTGGTGCTGGCAGGATCCCATGACCCTCATGCGCTTGAAGCAGTTCTCACAGCAGAAAGGGAAGGGAAAATTGACTATCTTCTGGTGGGCGATATGGAGGAAACAAAAAGAATTGCAGAGGACCTTGGCTTTTCACTCCTGAGGGATAAAACAGTTACAGCCAACTCCCCGGAAGAGGCAGCGGTGCTGTCTGTTAAGGCAATCAGGGAAAAAAGGGGAGATTTCCTTATGAAAGGGAAGATGGAAACAGCCACCCTTTTACATCAAGCAGTAAACAAAGAAACAGGTATAGGTAAGGGCAGCCTTATGTCCCATCTTGCCATCATAGAATCTCCAAGGTACCATAAACTTCTTGGAATAACTGACGGAGGCATGATACCTTATCCTGACCTTGAACAGAAAAAGGGCATATTGATAAACGCACTGGATTTCTTTAACAGCTTAGGAGTGGAAAAGCCGAAGGCGGGAATCATGGCGGCTGTGGAGGTGGTAAACCCGAAGATGCCTGAAACATTGGACGGTGATACCATAAAAAAGGAAAGCCTCAAAGGAGCTTTTGGGAACTGCATTGTGGAAGGCCCCATTTCCTTTGACCTTGCGGTGAGCAGGGAGTCTGCTCTCATAAAAGGCTTTGAAAGTCCTGTTTCCGGCGACTGCGATATTATGGTGGTGCCCAATATTACAGCCGGAAATCTTCTTGTTAAAGGCCTGTCCATTTTGGGTGGGGGCAAATTTGCAGGCCTTGTGCTTGGAGCAAAAGTCCCTATAGTGCTGAGCTCAAGAGGGTCAAGCTTTGAGGAAAAGTATATATCCCTTTTGCTTTGTGCAGCATGTAAATTAAAGGAGGATTAAGAATGAAGGTATTGCTGACAGGAAACGAAGCTGTGGCAAGAGGAGCCTATGAGGCAGGAGTGATTTATGCTTCTGCATATCCTGGGACTCCCAGCACAGAGATTCTTGAGAACCTTACTCTTTATGAAGGTATAACTTCAGAGTGGTCGCCCAATGAGAAGGTGGCACTGGAGGCGGTTATGGGCGCATCCTTTGGGGGAGGAAGAGCCATGGCAGCCATGAAGCACGTGGGACTTAATGTGGCGGCAGATCCATTCTTCACTTTTTCATATACGGGAGTGAACGCAGGAGCTGTAATAATCTCCGCCGATGAGCCCGGCCAGCACAGTGCACAAAATGAACAGGATAACAGAAACTATGCAAAGGCGGCAAAGGTTCCCATGTTTGAAGCTTCAGACAGCCAGGAATGTTTGGACATGATCAAGGAAGCCTACGATATAAGTGAAGAGTACGATCTGCCTGTTCTTTTCAGAATGACTACAAGATTGTGCCACGGCAAATCGGTGGTGGAGACGGGAGAAAGACAGGAAAAGGAAATAAAGGAATTTGTGAAGAATCCCGGCAAGTACGTAATGGTTCCGGGGAATGCCAGAATCAGAAGAGTGGATCTTGAAAGCCGGCTTGAAAGGATGAAGGAGTATTCAGAGAATACCAGGTTTAACAGAACAGAGATAAATAATAAAAAAATCGGAGTCATAACTTCCGGAATGTGTTACCAGTATGCAAAGGAGGTTTTTGGGGACACAGTTTCCTATTTGAAGCTGGGCTTTACAAATCCTATGCCTGACAGGATGATTGAAACTTTTGCGAAAGGTATGGACAGAATATATGTAATAGAAGAAAACGACCCCTATATAGAAGAAAGGGTCAGGATTCTGGGTTTTGACTGTGAAGGCAAAAATCTCTTCCCAAAGATGGGGGAAATGACAGCCGATGTTATCAGAAAAAGCGTCTATGGGAAAGAGCTTGATACGGTGGATTATAACAAAGACATGGTAGTGCCAAGACCGCCCACTTTATGTGCAGGCTGCCCCCATAGAGGATTTTTCTACAGGCTTGGAAAGAAGAAAAACATTATGATTTCAGGAGATATCGGCTGTTACACCTTAGGCTTTGCAAAGCCCTACAATGCCATAGACACAACAGTATGTATGGGTGCAAGCATCAGCATGGGTCATGGCGCCCAGAAGGTCTTTGACAAGCTGGAAAACGGTAAGCGTGTTGTTTCTGTAATAGGAGATTCCACCTTTTTTCATACAGGAATAAACTCTCTTATGACGGTAATCTATAACGGATCAAATACAATAAATGTAATTTTAGACAACAGAGTTACCGCTATGACAGGTCATCAGGAAAACCCGGGCAGCGGTAAAAATGCCTGTGGTGGTCCTGCTCCTGTTACTGATATTGAAGACATAGTAAGGGCTTTGGGATTTAAAAATATCAGAACTATTAATCCCAATGATCTGGATGAAGTGGAGGATGCTTTAAATGAAAGCCTTGCTTTGGATGAACCTTCTGTAATCATAACAAGATGGCCATGTGCTTTGAAAAAGCTGTCTGCCATGGACATGGAGGAATTTAAAGGCGTTTTCTCCAATAAGAATTATATTGAGGAAGAGGTCTGTATAGGCTGCAGAAAATGCGTGAGAAGCGGTTGCCCCGCACTTGTATTCAATAAAGAGAAAAAGAAAACCGCTATAGATCTTTTGCAATGTGTGGGCTGTGATGTCTGTACTCAGCTGTGTCCCACAGGGGCCATTAGAAAGAAGGTGGATTAAATGGTTAAGAGCATACTTCTTGCAGGAGTGGGAGGCCAAGGCACGATTCTGGCAGGGAAGCTGTTGACACAAGGTCTTCTAGAAGCAGGCTACGATGTAAAGATGAGTGAAATTTTAGGCATGAGCCAAAGGGGAGGGGATGTAACATCTCAAGTAAGATTTGGGGAAAAGGTTTATTCTCCCGTCATAGAAAAAGGCGGAGCGGACCTCATAGTCGCTTTTGAAAAAATGGAGGCTTTGCGAAATCTGGTCTATTTAAAAAAGGATGGCATTTGTGTGGTTAATGATTACAAGATACCCTCCATGCCTATTCTGATGGGAGACAGAGAGTACCCGGAAGATGCCATAGGGGAAATTGAAAGCCATGTGGAAACGAAAGTAGTTAATGCCCATGAAATTGCCGAGGCTTTGGGAAATGGAAAGGTGATGAATATGGTGCTCTTGGGTACGGCAATTTATCTTCTGGACTTAGGGAATATTGACTGGGAAAAAATCATTAGGGAAAGTGTTAAAAAGGATTTTGTAGACATCAATATAAAAGCCGTTAAATCAGGTATGGATGCAGTGAGGTAAAACCATGGGAATAAAAATTCTTGTGATAAATCCCGGAAACACCTCAACTAAGGTGGCTGTATTTTTAGATGAGGAAAAGCTGATAGAAATGACTATAGAGCATTCCGGTGAGGATTTAAGCGATTTCAATGCTGTTCTTGACCAAAGGGATTACAGGCTTAATCTTATTCTGAAAGCTCTTAGTGAAAATGGTTTTTCAACTGATGAAATGGATGTGGTCATAGGCAGAGGGGGTATTGGAAAACCTATTGAAGGCGGATTATATTCTATTACAGAGAAGATGCTGGAGGATGTGGGGAGCGGAAAATACGGTGAACATGCTGCTAACCTAGGACCATATCTTGCAGATGCAATAGCAAAGAAGGAAGGAATCCCTTCTTTTGTTATGGACCCTGTATCCATAGATGAAATGGAGCCTGAAGCCAGGCTTTCAGGCCTTAAGGAGCTGCCGAGGAAAAGCTTGATACATGCTCTTAACAGCAGGGCTACCGCAAGGGCTTATGGTAAGGAAAAAGGTCAAAGATATGAGGATTTAAGATTGATAGTTGTCCACCTGGGTTCCGGTATTTCCGTTACTCCTCATCTTGGAGGGAGGATGATCGATTGCAACAATCCCCTTGAAGCAGGCCCTATGTGTCCCGACAGAGCAGGAGCCTTGCCCGCCAAAAGTCTTATACAACTTTGTTATTCCGGCAAGTACAAAAGTGCCTCGGAGCTTATTAAAAAGATAAACAGAGAAGGCGGACTATATGATCATCTGGGGACCAGTGATTTAAGAGTGGCTGAAAAAATGGTAAAGGACGGGGACCCCTATGCCGCCTTGGTGCTGAAGGCTATGGTATATCAGATTGGGAAAGAAATAGGCGCCATGGCCACAGTACTTAAAGGAAAAGTCGATGCCATAATAATAACAGGGGGTATGGCTAATTCTGAAGATCTGGTGGCGGCCATTTCGGAAAGAGTATCCTTCATAGCTCCTATAAAAGTGATACCGGGAGAAAATGAAATGGACGCCCTTGCAAAGGGCGCCCTTGATGCCATGAGAAGTGAGATGGAGATTAAGACTTACAGTTAAGATGAAAGGATATCTATTACATCTCCCATAACTGCAGAGCCTGTTGGCAGAGCACCGGCTCCTTTCCCGTAAAACATTAACTCGCCCACTGCATTTCCCGTAAGGTAAATTGCATTAAATTCGTTTTTAACGCTCATTAAGGGATGGGACAAAGGTAAAGCAATGGGAGCTACCTCCAAGGACACCTTACCATCACTGTTAAGGGATGCCTTTGCCAAAAGTTTAATGCCCATGTTGTTGTTTCTTGCCTCTTCAATATGGGCTTTTGTTATGTGAGAAATTCCTGTGGTTGGAATATTATCAGGGTGAACATACTCTTTAAAGCAAAGCTTGGTAAGAATTGTAAGCTTGTTTGCAGAGTCAAGCCCCATTACATCTGCTGTAGGGTCCTTCTCTGCAAAGCCTAATTCCTGTGCCTTTTTCAAAGCTTCTTCATAACTCATATTTTCTTCTGACATTTTTGTAAGTATATAGTTTGTGGTGCCGTTAACTATACCTAAAATTTCTGTAAACCTGTTGGCTCTCAGCACTGTTTTAATAACCTTAAGGATTGGAATGCCGCCTGCAACGCCGGCCTCATAGCAAAACTTCACATTATTTTTTCTTGCTGTTTCCGAAAGCAAGTTGAAATTAGCGGCTACAGCGGCCTTGTTGGCTGTAACAACAGATTTACCTTTTTCCATGGCTTTTATCATGAAGGCGGTGGCAGGTTCAATACCTCCAAGCAGCTCAATAACAACAGTGATAGAAGGATCATCAAAAATCTCATCAGGGTTAAGGGTGAACTTCTCCTTTGGTACTTCTATTTCCCTTTTTTTGTCCTGATCCTTTTCCAGTATTTTGGAAATCTCCACAGTTTTGCCTACAGCTTCTTCAATTTCCCTCCTGTTCATTTCAAGGACCTGATATGTTCCAAATCCTATGGTGCCAAGACCTAAAAGTCCAATATTATAATCTGCCATAAATTTTACCTCTCTTTTTCTTTCATACTATCCCTCATTATATATGAGCCTTCAATAAAAGTCTTTTATTAATTTATTCCAATTATATAATAGGAAGGAAGACAATAAATTTTTAGGAGATCAAAACATGGCAATACATGTGGTGCTGGTGGAACCCGAGATTCCGCCTAATACAGGAAATATTGCAAGGTCCTGTGCAGCTACTGAAACTGTTCTTCATCTTGTAAAGCCTTTAGGTTTTTCAATAGATGATAAAGCACTTAAAAGGGCGGGCCTTGACTATTGGCCTTACGTGGATTTAAGAGTACATGAAAACCTGGATGAATTTATGAGCGGAATGAAGGGTAAAAGCCTCTATTTTATTACTACTAAAGGAGAAAGGCTTTATACGGAAATCTCCTACAAAGATGAGGATATTCTCATATTCGGAAAAGAAACCAAAGGTCTGCCTCTTTCCCTAATAAATGAAAACAAGGAAAGAGCCCTAAGGATCCCTATGAGCCCCGATACTAAATCCAGGTCCTTTAACCTCTCAAATGCCGTGAATATCGTTCTCTTTGAAGCTTTAAGGCAGCTTGGCTTTAAAAACATGACATAAATTCAGGTTTAATCCCGTTTTGGTTCATGGTATAATAATTGCATGAAACTGGGATATGAACAAAGGATTGAACAAACTCAAAAACTGGTGATGACTCCTGATTTAATTCAGGCTATCAGGATTTTGCAATATAATACTCAGGATTTAGAGGAATATGTAAACGAGGAACTTTTAGATAACCCTCTAATTGAACTTATCAATGACAGGGCCATACCCTATAGTTATCCTTACGGCTATAGGAGTTCAAAGTCAGATGAGGATTTTGATATGGTTCAATTTATTCAGGATAGATATCAGGCGGAAAAAAGAGAGACTTTAAAAGAACATCTGCTGTTTCAGCTGGAAACCACCTGTTGTCATGAGAAGTGCAAGGTGAGAGGAAGGTATATAATAAACGCTATGGATGAAAACGGCTATCTGTTTATGCCCCTTTCGGAAATTGCGGAAAAACTTAATACCACTACAGAGAAAGTATTCACATCCCTTAAGAGAATACAGGGCTTTGAACCTAAGGGAGTGGGTGCAAGAAGTCTCCAGGAATGTTTGCTGCTGCAGCTTTCTGACTATATGTGCCCTGACAGAAGTGATCAGGATTTAAAGCTTGAGGAAGAGGATTACAGGCTGACAAAAGAGGTGATAGAAAACCATCTGGAGGATCTGGCTGAAAACAAGGTTTTAAAGATCTCAAAGGCATTGTCCATTCAAAAGGAAAAGCTTCAGTGTGTTTCCGACATAATTAAAACTCTGGAGCCAAAGCCGGGTAGATGGTTTGAATCAAAAGAAGCCAGCAGGTTTATCGTCCCAGATTTAAAAATTGAAAAAACAGGCGATGGGTTTTCAGTCTCAATAATAGATGATAACGTGCCTCAGCTTAAAATTTCATCCTATTACAACAGCTTAAAGGAAAGGGCGGAAAGCGATGTTGAGCTTCGAAATTACCTGACCAAGAAGATTAATTCCGCTCTGTGGCTCATTAAAAGCATTGAACAGAGAAAGGATACTATTTTAAAAATTGCAAAAGCAATAATAAATTATCAGCAGGAGTTTTTTGAAAAGGGACCGGAATGTTTAAGGATTCTCACCCTGAAACAAATAGCAGATGAGGTGGGAGTTCATGAGTCTACTGTAAGCCGTTCCATTAATGATAAATATATAGATACGCCTCTTGGAGTCTATGAGCTTAAATATTTCTTCCAAAGCGGCGTAAAAAGATGCAAGGACAGTTATCATGAGGAGGAAAGTATTTCAGCAACGGGAGTAAAAGCGATTATGAGGGAGTTGATTGAAGAAGAAGACACTCAATCTCCTTTAAGCGACCAGGAAATCATGAAGGTATTAATGGACAAAGGAATAGATATTTCAAGAAGGACCATAGCCAAATACAGAGAAGAAGAAGGTATTTTATCATCACCAAGAAGAAAAAGATATTAGAGGAGGATTTTTAGGCATGAAAGCGAAAGTGGGAATTAACGGGTTTGGAAGAATCGGAAGAAATGTTTTAAAAGGTATTTATGAAATGGAGGACTTAAACTATGAGGTGGTGGCAATAAACGATTTAACTACCCCCGAAACTCTGGCTCATCTATTGAAGTATGACAGCTGTTTCGGAAAGTTCCTGGGTACAGTTGAGTATACGGATTCATCTATCATAGTTAACGGAAAAGAGATTAAAATTTATGCGGAAAAAGATCCCGCCATTATCCCCTGGGGCGAAAAAGGAGTTTCCCTGGTGCTGGAGGCAACAGGACTTTTCACAAAAAAACAGGATGCGGAAAAGCATATAAGAGATTCAGTAAAGAAGGTGCTCATATCAGCTCCCGCCACCGATGAGGATATCACCATAGTCCTTGGAGTAAATGAAGATAAGTATGACAAGGATAAGCATCATATAATTTCAAATGCTTCCTGTACAACAAACTGTCTTGCACCTGTGGCAAAGGTTATAGATGAAGAGCTGGGGGTGGTAAGAGGCCTTATGACCACCATCCATTCCTACACCAATGACCAGAAAATATTGGATCTGCCCCACAAGGATTTAAGGAGAGCAAGAGCTGCTGCCCTCTCTATGATTCCCACAACAACCGGGGCGGCAAGAGCTGTAAGCTTGGTTTTACCCAACTTAAAAGGCAAACTGAACGGTCTTGCCATAAGAGTACCTACTGCTTCTGTTTCTCTTGTAGATATAGTTTTTGAAGTTTCAAAGAACACTACGAAAGAGGAGGTAAACGGCTTTTTGAAAAAAGCATCGGAAGGTAAGCTTAAAGGGATTATGAACTACACGGAAGAGCCTCTTGTTTCCATCGATTTCAAGCATGACCCCGCATCCTCTACAGTAGATGCTCTTTCCACCATGGTAATCAATGACACCATGGTGAAGATCCTTTCCTGGTATGATAATGAATGGGGCTATTCCATGAGAACCAGAGACTTAATGGAATTCATAGTTGAAAAAGGTATTTAATATGAAAAAAACTGTTAAGGATATAGATGTTAAAGGGAAAAGGGTGCTGGTACGATGTGATTTTAATGTACCTATGGAGGATGGCCAGATAACCAATGACAGCAGAATTGTGGCCGCCCTTCCCACAATAGACTACCTTATAGATCAAGGGGCCAAGGTTATTTTGATGTCTCATCTTGGAAGGCCTGAAGGTGAAGCGGACATGAAGTATACCTTAAAGCCTGTGGCAGAAAGGCTGTCGGAATTTATGGGTAAAAAAGTCGTCTTCATATCTTCGCCTCTCGTAGTTGACGAGACAGTTAAAAAACAGGTTCTGGAGTTAAAGGACAGAGAAGTTATGCTTCTTGAAAACCTCAGGTTCAGGAAGGAAGAGACTGACAATACGCCTTCCTTCAGCAAGGAGCTTGCAGAGCTTGGGGATATTTTCGTTAACGATGCCTTTGGTACAGCCCATAGAGCCCATGCTTCCACCTACGGTATAGCTTCATTTTTACCGGCTGTATCAGGATTTTTAATGGAAAGGGAGGTTGCCTTTTTAGGAGAGGCCATAAGCAACCCCAAGCATCCTTTTTTGGCCATAATGGGCGGCGCAAAGGTGGAGGATAAAATTCATGTGGTAGAAAATCTCTTTGGCAAGGTAAACTCTCTAATTATAGGGGGCAGAATGGCCTTCCCCTTTCAAAAGGCTTTAGGCCACGAAATAGGAATATCCAACATTGAGGACAAAGAGGTGGAGATCGCAAGTGACTTAATGAACAAACTGAAGAGCGAAAACGTTAAGCTTCTTTTGCCAATAGATAATGTATGTGCAAGGGATTTTGAAAATGATTCATATAAACAAGTCTCGGACATGGGGCACCTTTGTACCGACTTAATGATAATGGATATAGGGCCGAAAACCATCCAACTTTTCACAGAAGAAATTTTAAAAGCTAAAACTATTTTTTGGAACGGTCCCATGGGGGTTTTTGAAATGCCAAACTTTGCTGTGGGCACCCTTCAGATCGCAAGGGCTCTTATTCAATCGAAGGCTATAACCATAGTAGGCGGCGGCGACTCCATAGCAGCTGTAGAAAAATTTGGCTTGGCAGATAAGATGACCCATATATCCACAGGCGGCGGCGCCTCTTTGGAATTTTTAGAGGGCAAGCCTTTACCCGGATTGTCTGCTATTTTAGATAAGTAAATCAGGAGATTTAAAATGAGAAAGAAATTCATAGCAGGAAACTGGAAGATGTACAAAACCTTTGAAGAGACCCTTTCATTTTCCGAAGAATTTAAAAAATCAGAGCTGCCGGAGGATGTGAAAGTAGGTCTTATGGTTCCATACCCCTATTTGGATTACATGGTTAAAGCGTTTAAGGATACAAAGGTTTTAATAGGTGCACAGAATATTCATTTTGAATCAGAAGGTGCTTTTACAGGGGAGGTATCCTGTAAAATGCTGAAGTCTTTAGGTGTTACACATGCTATTATAGGCCACAGCGAAAGGAGACAGTACTTCTGTGAAACAGACGATTCTGTTAACCTGAAGCTGAAGGCAGCTTTTAAAGACGGCATCTTCCCCATATTTTGCGTAGGTGAAAATCTTACTCAGAGAGAAGAAAATGATGCTTTTCCTGTAGTGGAAAAGCAAATAAGGAAAGGCCTTTATGAAATACCGGAGGAATATGGAAGAAATCTAACCATAGCTTATGAGCCTGTGTGGGCTATTGGCACAGGTGTTAACGCCACTAAAGAAGAGGCAAATGAAATGTGCAGTTTTATAAGAAATCTTCTGGCAGATATTTATGGTAAAGAGACTGCAGATGAGATTATCATCCAGTATGGAGGAAGCGTAAAGCCTGAAAACAGCAAAGAACTGCTTTCCATGGAGGATATAGACGGAGCTTTAGTAGGAGGAGCAAGCCTCAAAGCAGATACTTTTCTTTCAATAATTAATTATAAAAAGCTTTAGGAAGGAGTTCACCATGCCATTTATTGAAGAGGTTAAAGCAAGAGAAGTCCTTGACTCGAGAGGAAACCCTACAGTTGAAGTAGACATATACCTTGAAAGCGGAGTTATGGGCAGAGCCATTGTGCCATCAGGAGCATCAACAGGAAGCTATGAGGCATTGGAGCTTCGGGATTCCCATGAGAAAAGATATAAGGGAAAAGGTGTCCTTAAGGTTGTAAGCAACGTAAACAATGTTATAGGGCCGTATATAAGAGGGTACAACGTCCTTGATCAACCGGGACTTGACCGGCTGCTCATAGATTTGGACGGGACAAAAAACAAGGGCAAGCTTGGAGCAAACGGTATTTTAGGTGTTTCGGTGGCAGCTGCAAAGGCCGCGGCGGAACATCTTGATCTCCCGTTTTTTCAATATCTGGGAGGCGTAAATGCCAAGGTGCTTCCTGTGCCAATGATGAACATACTTAACGGAGGTTCCCATGCAGACAGCAATGTGGACCTTCAGGAATTTATGATAATGCCTGTAGGAGCTGAAAGCTTTAAGGAAGCTGTCAGAATGGGAGCTGAAGTTTTCCATGAACTTAAAGGCGTTTTGAAGAAAAAAGGGCTGGCAACATCAGTAGGTGATGAAGGCGGATTTGCTCCAAACCTTAAGAGCAATGAGGAGGCCTTAGGCGTAATAATGGAAGCCATTAAGCTTTCAGGTTATAAGCCCTTAGAGGATATAGCTCTTGCTCTTGATGCCGCAGCTTCAGAATTTTATGATGACAAGAAAAAGCTTTATGTTTTGAAAGGTGAAGGGGTAACTAAAACCTCCAAGGAGCTTATAGACCTTTATGAAGAGTGGGTTAATAAATATCCCGTAATATCTATTGAAGACGGGCTTTCTGAGGACGACTGGGAAGGCTTTAAGGAGATGACAGAAAGGCTGGGAGACAAAATTCAAATCGTAGGGGATGACCTTTTTGTAACCAATACTGAAAGGCTTAAAAAAGGAATAGAAGAAAAGTCGGCAAATTCCATCCTTATAAAAATTAATCAGATAGGAACTTTGACTGAAACTCTTGATGCTGTTCAGATGGCCAAAAGAGGAGGCTTCACCACAGTCATATCTCATAGAAGCGGGGAGACAGAAGATGTGACTATAGCTGATCTTTCTGTGGCCACAAACGCAGGTCAGATAAAAACAGGAAGCCTCTCAAGGACAGACAGAGTTGCAAAGTACAATCAACTCATTAGAATTGAGGAGATTTTAGGGGATTCAGGAGAGTATGGTGCTAAAGGCTTTGTATATGGGCTTAAGGGCTTAAAATAGCAGTTTCATATTGCTTTTAAAAATATATCGTGATAACATTATCAAGTTAATTATGAATTAAAAGGAGTATTTCAAATGAAAGTTGCACTAATGGTACTTTTGGCTCTGGCAAGCCTGGTGTTGATTGCAAGCATTTTGCTTCAGTCGGGAAGCAGCGCAGGGTTATCGGGCGCAATCGGCGGAGGAGCAGAACAGCTTTTCGGAAAGAAGAAATCAAGAGGCTATGAGGCAGTCCTTGAAAGGACCGCAAAAATAGCTGCCGTTTGTTTTATAGTTATTTCCCTTGCACTTGTAGCCATTGAATAAGAAAAGGAAGAAAAGGTTGCTATCTTAACTTTTTAGATTAGGAAATAATTAAAAAGGTGACTAAGGCACCTTTTTGGTATGTTTAGTAATACATTTAGCTTTAGTAATCAGGAGGAACGTAACACATGGACATTTTATTACCGGTTCTTGCCCCTTTAAGCGCTGCCATTGCGTTATTTTTTGCATTTGGCCTTGCTTCCTGGATTAACAGGGTTGAAGAGGGCACAGACAGAATGAAGGAAATTTCATCTTTCATAAGAGAAGGAGCCATGGCTTTTCTAAAGAGAGAATATAAAAGCATGGTTGTTGTAATCATAGTTTTATTTTTACTGATAGGCCTTGCTATTGACTGGCTTACTGCAGTTCTCTATGTCTTTGGGGCACTGCTTTCAGTTTTGGCAGGATTCTTCGGCATGAGAGTAGCGACAAAGGGCAATGTAAGAACTGCTCACGCAGCTATGGAATCAGGTATGACAGGAGCTTTGAAGGTGGCCTTTCGTTCAGGCGCAGTTATGGGTCTTTGCGTTGTAGGATTGGGGCTTCTTGGAATAGGAACTGTTTTTGTAGTAATGGGAATAAACAGCGCTTCAGTAATAACAGGCTTTGGCCTTGGAGCTTCTTCCATGGCACTATTTGGCCGTGTAGGCGGAGGTATTTACACAAAAGCTGCTGATGTGGGAGCAGATCTCGTAGGCAAGGTGGAAGCAGGAATCCCTGAGGATGATCCAAGAAACCCAGCAGTTATTGCTGACAACGTGGGAGACAACGTAGGTGACGTTGCAGGCATGGGCTCCGACTTATTTGAGTCCTATGTTGGATCCTTAATATCTGCTATATCACTTGCTGCAGTTGCCGCAGTTAATTCAGCAGGTGCCTTTACAGCATCAAGCGCAGCTCTGTTTCCCATACTTCTTGCAGCTATAGGAATCATAGCTTCCATAATAGGTATCATGATGGTTGGAGGCAAAGAAAATAAAAATCCGGCAGCTGCCTTAAACAGAGGAACTTATGTATCAGGAGTTATTGTAGTTATATTATCTCTTGTTCTCTCACAGGCTATTCTTGGAAGCTTCAATTTTGCTTATGCCATTATTGCAGGACTTATTGTAGGAATAGCCATAGGAAAGATAACTGAAATATATACCTCGGACGAATTTAAGCATGTAAAGAAAATTGCGGAACAGTCACAGACAGGCGCTGCTACTACCATAATCTCAGGATTTGGAGTAGGCATGCTGTCAACAGTGTGGCCCATTATGTTTATCTGTGCAGGCATTTTTGTAAGTTACTGGTTTGCAGGACTTTATGGAATCGCTCTTGCTGCAGTAGGAATGCTTTCAACAACTGGTATGGTTGTAGCAGTAGATGCATACGGCCCTGTTTCAGATAATGCAGGCGGTATCGCAGAGATGGCTGAACTTCCACACGAAGTAAGAACTATAACTGACAAGCTTGATTCAGTTGGAAACACAACTGCAGCTATTGGAAAAGGCTTTGCAATAGGAAGTGCTGCTTTGACAGCTCTTGCACTTTTTGCAGCTTATGCCACAGTTACAAACCTACAGACCATAAGCCTTTTAGAGCCTATAGTAATAATCGGTCTCTTCATCGGGGCAATGCTGCCCTTCCTGTTCTCAGCTCTCACCATGAACTCTGTAGGAAAGGCCGCAACTCAGATGATTGAAGAAGTAAGGCGTCAGTTTAGAGAAGACCCGGGCATTATGAAGGGGACTTCAAAGCCCGATTATGCAAACTGCGTTGATATATCCACTAAAGCTGCTTTGAGGGAAATGCTGGCACCGGGACTTATGGCAATTATTACACCTCTTGCAGTAGGCATAATTTTAGGCCCCGAAGCTTTGGGCGGAATGTTGGCAGGAGCTCTTGCATCGGGTGTGTTGGTTGCAATTATGATGGCCAATGCAGGCGGAGCTTGGGACAATGCAAAGAAGTATATTGAAAGCGGTCACTTTGGAGGTAAAGGCTCAGAAGCCCATAAGGCAGGAGTGGTAGGAGACACGGTGGGGGATCCCTTTAAGGATACATCGGGTCCTTCCATAAATATTCTCATTAAGCTTATGACCATAGTTGCAGTTGTTTTTGCACCTATATTCATTGCGGTAGGCGGGCTGATTTAAGAAAGAAAAAGCAGAAAAGGGCAGGGTTGTGACCTGCCCTTTTTTTAATCCATGACCATGTCCTTCCCTGATTTTATACCGGAAAGGCCATAGAAAAAGGCGCAGATAACAAGACCGTATAAGGGTAAGGTAAAGGAAGAAAACAAGTTGTAGGCAAAGCCCATAATGGTTGGGCCCAATGAGGTTATAAGGTAACCAAAAAGAGATGTGGCTCCTGCCACCATACCTGCTTGAGAAGAATTCTTTGATCTTAAAGTGAGAATGCATAAGTACAAGGTATAGCTGGCGGCCATGGAAAAGCCCATGAAAAGTGAGCACAGGAAAAATCCGAAAAGGGATCGGGAATAGATCATCAGCAAAGTGGCTATAAGGAAAGTGAAGGCCACAAAAACACAGGGCAGCTGCTGTTTTTTAAATTTATAAACTACGGCGCCTGATAAAAGAGCTGAAGGTATTCCGGAAAGCTGCACCACGCTGGCCATAAGGCCGGCAGTTTCCCCTGAAAATCCTGCTTCCTGCATGATGGCAGGCATATATGACAACGTACAGAAATAAATAATGGACTGGCTGGCCATAAGTACAGTTATCCATCTGACCAAGGGGATTCTTATTAATCCCATGGCATCCTTGAAGGTGGCGGTGGTCACTTCGTAGTTGATATTCGAGTCCCTTTTTATCTGATAAACCCAGAGAAGAAGAGTAAATACTATTAACGGAAACCATAAGGATAAAGATACCTGCCAGCTGTTGAAGGCGTCTGATAGGGGAACTGCCACCGCTGAGGAAAGAGCAGAAAAAAGGTACATAACAGTGGTATAAAGCCCTGTCATAATGCCAATTTTTAAAGGAAAATGTTCCTTTATAATAACGGAAGACAGTATGTTGGTGAAGGCCATTCCCAGGCCCACTAAAAAGGTGCCTGTAAAAAGCCCGAAAAACCCCATGAAGGATCGGATGGGAAGTGAAAGACCGTAAATTGCAAGGCCCAGTATGATTGAAAAGGACAATCCTTTTCTGTTTATAAGAGTGCTTACAGGTATGGAGCTTACTCCTAAAGCTATAACAGGGATAGTCATAATCAGCCCTATAACGCCGTAGTTGATTTGAAGAGATTCTTTTATTTCAGGAAACAAGGGACCTAAGGATACAGTAGGTGCCCTGCTGATTGCCCCTATAAACATGAGACCTGCCACAATTAGAGCTTTTTGCTTTCTTTGGCTCATAATCAGGTGTTCCTCCAGTAAGCAGGCGTAAATAAGATGAAGACTGTGAATATTTCAAGCCTGCCCATAAGCATTACAAAGGAAAGGTATAGTCTTAAAGGCTGATTGAAGACGCCGTAAGAGCCTGAAGGACCGTAAGGTCCAAGACCAAGGCCTGTATTACTTAAAGCGCCTGCAGTAATACCTAAAGTAGTTTCTAAATCAAGGTTTTGTAAAGATAAAACTAGGACAGAACCTATAAAAAAGGCGAAGTAAAGCATCATAAAGCTGGCTATTCTTGAAACTATATCGGCAGACATAGCTTTGCCTCCTACCTTTACACCTGTCACTCCTTGAGGGTGAAGTCTTTTAAAGAACATTCTTGATACGATCTTAAAGGATGTTATAAGGCGGATTACCTTTAACCCACCTGAAGTGGAAGAGCCGCAGCCTCCCACAAGCATCAGGAGAAATAAAAGCGTGATGCAAAGCCCGGGCCATAAAGAAAAGTCAGTAATACCGTAGCCTGCTGTGGTGGCACAGGAGATCACCTGGAACAGACCGTGTCTTAAGGCATGAAGGAAGGAATCATAGCCTCCTTTAAAAAAGAGGGAAAGGGATACTAAAAGAGCGCTTATAATAATTATTGCCAGGAAAGCCTTAAACTCTGTATTCCTGATAATTTCTCTAAACTTGCCCTTGATAGCCAGAAAGTACATAAGAAAGCTGACAGAGCCCAGTAAGCAGAAGATGCCTATAACACCTTCTATAAAGGGGCTGTCATAATAGGAAAGGCCGTCCTTATGTGTGAAGACTCCGCCTGTGCTGATACTGCCAAAAGTATTTATAATGGAGTCGATGAAATCCATTTGTGAAAACCCGAAAAGCAGGAAGAATTCCAAAAGTGTAAAAACTCCGTAGGTGAAATATAGAATTTTTGTGGAGGATGAAATCCTGGGTGCCACTTTGTCCACTACAGGTCCCGGTACCTCAGCCTTCACTATAGTAAGCCCGTTTATTCCCAAAGCCGGCAGCAGAGAGATGGCAAAGACCAGAATCCCCATGCCTCCAAGCCAGCTGGCAGTGGCTTTCCAGAACAGAAGGCTTTTATCAAGAGCCTCAAGGCCTACTACTGTAGCGCCTGTAGTGGTAAAGCCTGACACCGATTCGAAAAATCCATCTATGAGATGGACCCTTCCCCAGGAGAGCCAATAGGGCAGCGTACCGAAAAGCGAGGCGAAAAGCCAGGACAAAGCCACCGCCATATACCCGTCCCTGTGAGACAAGGTGCCCTTAGCATCCCTAAAGTTTATATATAATATTAGGCCTGTAACCAGGGTAATTCCAATGGCTGTTAAAAAGGCTTTTTCAGTAAGGGCAGAATCCCTGGCCATGGCAACAAAATATGAAGGAATCATGGCAATTCCCGTAATGATTATTACCAGGCTCAGTATTCTAAAAATCACTCTAATGTTCAGCATCCCATAAAACTCCCTTATAAACCTCTATAAAACCGTGGGGACATAAGCAGTAAAAATGCAAAAAGCTCCAACCTTCCTGCAATCATCATCAAGGCGGAAAAAAGCTTAAGGAAAGAAGGAAGGGGGGGAAAGTGCATATATCCTGCCCCTGTATTGCTTAAAAAAGCTACGGACAAATTCAATGAGCTTACAAGATTGTAACCGGAAGCTGAGTAAACAAGGCAGCCGAAAAATACGAAAGCCATGAACAAAAGACAGAAGCTGGTTACGGAAGTGACCACATCGGAAAGGAGTGTCTTATCTGAGAGGCGTACAGTGCATACTGCGTTGGGATGAAGTCTTGTTATTAACCCTCTCCTTATAAACCTCATTACCACAAGGATTCTAACGGCTTTCATGCCACCGCCCGGTGAGCCTGAAGAGGCACCTATAAGCATAAGGATTAAAAGCAGGAAGGCGGCGAAGGTAGGCCATAAACTATACTCTTCCAAAAAGTATCCTGTGGTTGATGAAAAAGAAGCTGCAAAGAAAAAACTGTGAAGGAAGGCTTCCTTTAACGAATAAAAGCCGCGGCAGTAAAGAACCAGACCTGTAAACACTATAGACAGGAGAATAAGGCTTAAGTAAAACCGTATTTCTTCATCCTGAAAGAAGCTTTTAATCCCTGCCCTCAAGGTTGAAAAGTATAAGGTGTAGTTAAGGGAAGAAAGCACCATAAATAAAGGGATGATAACCTTTGAAAAATTATTCGGAAGAACAAGGAACCCCTCCTGGAAGTTAATGCCTCCTGTGGATACGGTCCCCATGGAGCAGACAAGGCAATTAAACCAGGAAAGTCCCTGAAGCTTAAGGAGCAAAGCTTCAAAAAAGGTAAAAAGCATATATATGGAAATGAAAACATGGCCCTGGTCCTTAATGCTTGTGGCAGTCTTTTCACTTACGGAGCCTGTGGATGAAAGTTGGAGTATATGCTGTCCTCCAATTTTCAATTGAGGTAAAAAGACTGAACCAAAGAGTATGATTGAAAGCCCGCCTGTAAAGCTTAAGAGGGCTCTTAGAAAAACAAGGCTTAAAGGAATATGGGAGGTTAAGGTTGTACCTGTGGTAGTAAATGCAGCCACGCCTTCAAAAAATGAATCTATGAAATTTAAGGAGCCTGACAGCAGGAAAGGAAGTCCTCCCATAAAAGACAGGGAAATCCATAATGCTGTAATGAATAAAAAGCCGTCTCTGATTCTTAAGTGAGGCACACTTTTTGGAGTTGCCGCAAGTAAAAATATTCCTGTAAAAAGTGAGAGAAGGGAAGGAAAAGCCAGGGATAATAGAACATGGGTTTCATGGAAAACTACAGCTGCAGAAAGAGGCAGCACCATGATAATGCCAAAAGCTGTGAAAGCTTTTCCAAGAAGTCTTAGTATACCCTTATTGTTGAACCTCATAGAGCTTCACCTAGCCAAAAATCCCTAAAGGCCCTGAATCCTTCAACAAGGCTTCCAGTGCCGAAAGCTCGGAAAGCAGACAGATTATTAGAACCCTGTCTCCTTCAACTATCTCTGCATTACCGTCAGGTATCAGCACATTGCCGCCTCTGTGAATAGCGGCAATAAGAGCTCCTTCAGGTAAATTCATTTCCTTTAAAGGCGTGTTAAGTATGGCCATATGCCTGCCTGCTAAGATTTCCACTATCTCAGCTTGACCTTGAATCAACTGGCTGGAAAGGACTTTCTTCCCCCCTTGAACGAAACGAAGAATATGACTGGCAGTAATATCCACAGGATTTAAAACCATATCCACTCCCATGCTTTCAATAAGGTTGTAGTAGCTTTCCCTTGAAATTTTTGCGATTACATCTTCAATGTTTCTTTTTTTAGCCATTAAAGCCAAAAGAAGATTTTCCTCATCATAGCCTGTAGTGGTAACAAAGGCATCCATCTCATCAAGGTTTTCCGATTCCAAAAGCGCTATATCAGTGCCGTCTCCATGAAGGATCATAACATCATCAAGGTGTGTGGCAAGGTAATGACATCTTTCCTTTGAAAGCTCAATAATTTTTACGGCAATGCCAAATTCTGAAAGCTGCTTTGCCAGATAGAGTCCCGTTTTACCGCCGCCGATTATCATAACCCTTTGAAGGTCTGTGTACTTTCCTTTAATATGGACTTTTTTATCAAGAGCGAGGATGGGCGCCTTTTCTCCTACCACATAAAGCTCATCATCCTTTTGAATTTTCTGATCGCCGTGGGGGATAATGACCTTCCCGCTTCTTGAGATGGCAAGAACCAGCATATTTTGCAGATGCTTGTTTACCTCTCTCATACTGACACCTATAAGGGAGGGCATTTTTGACACTGCCATTTCAATTACTGCTATTTTACCGCTTGTAAAAATACCGTTGCTCAAAGTATATTTTTCAATTAAGTACTTATAAATTTCCAAAGCTATGGCAAGGTCCGGATTTACAATGGCATCTATGTGGAAGGTTTCCTTTAAAAAGTCAAACTGATTCAGATGCTCAGGGCCTGTAACTCTGGCTATGGCAACAGGGCATCCAAGTTTTTTTGCAATGGAAGCGATTACAAGATTTTTATCATCGGAATTTGTTACGGTGAGGATAAAGTCGTAGGATGATATATCCATCTCTGTAAGAACGGTGACCTCCTTGGCATTGGCTAAAATCGTCATAACATCAACCTGTGATGACAGCTTTGCCAGCACCTCTTCATCATTATCTACAACCGTAACGGAATGGGCTCCTCCCAGCAGGGCCTCCGTAACTTTGGTACCCAGCTTCCCCGCTCCTACAATAGCTATTTTCATATTAAACTCCATAATTAATGAATTGAGATAGGTCATATTATAGCACATTAAGTAAAGGATTTGAAATACTGTCACATATAGGCTAAAATGATTTTTATGGTAGTAAAAAGGATAATTACAGGATTTCTGATGGAAAACGGCTATATAGTTCATGAAAAGAAGGGTGACAGCTGTTACATCATAGATCCGGGACTAAACAGCATTGAGTATAAAGAGTATATAGATTCAAACAGCTTAAAGGTCAAGGGAATCCTTCTCACACATCACCATGATGATCATATGGGAGGGGTTGCAGATCTTAAAGAGGTTTTTTTATGCCCTGTTTTTATTGGGGAACAGGAGGGAAGCTTCTACGGTGTGAAGGCAGATTTTTACATAAGGGATAAAGAGGACCTTAAATTAAACGGGAAAAGCCTGAAAGCCCTTTTAACTAAAGGCCATACGGCAGGCTCCCTGTGTTTTTTTGCTGAAGCCGAAAGGCTTTGCTTTACAGGGGACACTGTTTTTAATGTGGACTTAGGCAGAACAGATCTTAAGGGAGGAAGCTATGAGGATATGAAAAACAGTATAATCAATATAGTTGACAAGTGGGATGACAGCACGGAAATATATCCCGGCCACGGAGATCCCTGCTCCATGGAATTTGTTAGAGGAAATAATTTCGAGTATATACATATATTAAAAGAAGGGAAGAGGAGAGAAGGTATAAATGAGGAAAATCAGGCTGGTGGCTTTAGATCTTGATGGAACGACCTTAAACAGCGAAGGCCATATACCCCTAAATGTCAGGGATACTTTGGAAGAAGCAATTTTTAGGGGAATAAATGTTATAGTAGCTACAGGAAGAGTCTTTTCTGCAATTACAGAGGAAGTGTTAAGTCTAAAAGGCTTAAGATATGTGCTGAGCTCAAACGGAGCCTTGGTCACAGATGTTATAGACAATAAAATGGTATATGAAAATTTCATAGATCCCGATGCGGTTTTGGATATTTCTAAAACATTAAGGCAGTATGATTTCATGTACGAGGTGTTTACAGGAGGCAAAGCCTATGTGGACCGGATTTACTTTGATAATATTATTGCCAATAAAATGAAGATAAGCGAAAGGCATACGAGCTATATCATCAGAACTAGAAATCCTGTTTTAGATGTGCTTTCATTTATGGTGGACAACAAGGACGCCATTGAAAACATCAACATAAATTTTACCGATATGGAAGACAGAATAATGATGAGAAACCTTCTTGGGAAGAAAACCAATATCACCCTGACCAATTCCTTTGACCACAATTTGGAAATAGGAGGATTGACTACAGGGAAGGGAGATGCTGTAGAGAAGGTGGCAGGTATCCTGAAGATTAAAAAAAATGAAATAATGGCCGTAGGAGATAATCCAAATGATAAATCCATGCTCATGGCTTCAGGTCTTCCCGTGGCTGTGGCAAATGCAAAGGATGATGTTAAGGCCATTGCAAAGTACATAACCTCGTCAAACGATGAAGGAGGAGTGGCGGAGGCCATAAGAAAGTTTGCCTTTTAATAATCGAATTTTAATGCCGGGTTTAATTTATCCCGGCTTTTTTTATTGTCTTTTTTTGACAGATAATGAAGGAAGGCCCTGCTGATTAATTATAGTAAAATTTACTAAACAAGATTAGAGTTTGGTTATGTCAAATGAAAAAGCAAAGGGAACCTTTGGAGAAGCACTGGCAGCTGACTTTCTGGAAAAAGAAGGATACACCATCTTAAAGAAAAACTACTTAAAATATGGCGGAGAGCTTGATATTGTGGCCTTTAAAAATGGAGTGGTTGTCTTCATCGAAGTTAAGACCAGGTATTCCTATTTGATGGGAGAACCGGCAGCGGCTGTTGACACCTTTAAGCAATTAAAGATTATAAAAGGAGCAGAAGGTTTTATGTCAGAAAATGAAAAGCTCCACAGCTGTTCCTTCCGGTTTGATGTCATAGAGGTTATGCCAAAAGAATCAAAAAGGATCAATCACATTATCAACGCTTTTGAGGTTGAAGAATGATTGCAAGAGTTAGCACAGCAGCCCTTGAAGGAATAAGTGCCCTTGAGGTCATGGTGGAAACAGGCCTTTTCAACCAGCTGCCCGGTATTCAGATATCGGGCCTTGCCTCAAAGATGGTAAATGAATCAAGGGACAGAATAAGGGCAGCTGTGAAACAGTCCGGCTTCACTTTCCCAAACAAGAGAATAATAGTAAACCTGACACCTGCATCTGTAAAAAAAGAAGGGAGCCATTTTGATCTGCCTATTGCCCTGTCCATTCTATTGGCAGGAGGCTATATAAATCAAAGCGATACAGGCCCTATGGGATTTATAGGAGAGCTTTCATTGGACGGAAGGATTCTTCCTGTGAGAGGAGCCTTGCCTTTGGTTAAATCCATAAGGGACTCAGGTAAAGAAGCTGCCGTGGTCCCCATAGAAAACATGGAAGAGGCTTCCTTAATAAAGGACATAAAAATAAAGGGCGCTTGGGATCTTGTGAGTCTTTTGAAATGGCTGCCTGAAAAAGAAAAAGATTATGAGAAGATAGAAAAGACAGAGAAAGGAACCCTTTGGAATTTCCCCGATTTTAAAGAGGTTAAAGGCCAGGAGGAAGCAAAGAGAGCCATCATAATAGGGGCGGCGGGAGGCCATCATATATTTATGACAGGATATCCCGGCTCTGGGAAAACCATGCTGGCAAAGAGAATACCGGGGATTCTGCCTCCTCTTACATTGGAGGAAGAATTGGAGGTGACTACTATTTACTCCCTTGCGGGAGAGCTTAAGGATTCCCGTTCGCCGGTTACCGTAAGACCTTTTAGATCCCCTCACCACACTGTAACTGTGGCTGCCATGGTAGGTGGTGGGAACATCCCCCAGCCGGGGGAGCTGTCTTTGTCCCATCACGGTGTGCTTTTTCTTGATGAGTTTTCCGAATTCAGAAGAGACGTTATTGAAGTTTTGAGAAAGCCTTTGGAGGAGGGAACTTTTACTGTGGCAAGGAATAAAACCAGAGTTGAATTCCCGGGGAAAATCCTTCTTGTGGCAGCATCCAACCCTTGCCCTTGCGGGTATTATGGAGACAGTCGCCATAAGTGCAAATGTACGGAAAACGAAATCAGAAAATACAGAAGTAGGCTCAGCGGGCCCATACTTGACAGAATAGATATTCAGCTGGAAATCCCGTTTTTAGGAAGCCATATAATAATGGAGGAAACAGGGGGGAATTCCATGAACTCCCGGGAGATGAGAGAAAAGGTTAACATGATTAAAATGATACAGGAGGAAAGATATAAGAGCAGCATAAGAAACGGTGAACTGACACTCCCTCTCATTGAAAAGCATTGCAAATTAACGAAATCAGGCAGGGCCTTTCTGAAAGAGGCTCTCTTTAAGCTGTCACTTTCCATGCGTTCTTATCATAAGATACTGAGGCTTTCACGAACTATTTCCGACCTTGAGGGGGCAGAGGATATAGGCATAGATCATCTTGCTGAAGCAGTAAGATACAGAAGCTTGGAAAAGCTGTATGCCCTAAAGGAGTGAAATATGAAAACAGGAACCATCACTTTAGAGGACAAGGATTATCCTCCTCTCCTTAAAGAGATTCCCGATCCTCCCAAAATTCTATATTATAAAGGAAGTCCGGAGCTTTTAAAGAAAGAAGCTGTAGCCATAGTAGGCACCAGAAGGCCTACAGAATACGGGAAGGATGTGGCATTGAGACTGGGAAGAATGCTGGCTGAAAGCGATGTGGTAACAGTGAGCGGAATGGCACAAGGCATTGATTCCTGTGTTCACAAAGGTACCTTAATGGAAGAGGGAAGCACCATAGCAGTTCTGGGAAACGGTCTTGATATCTGCTATCCTAAAGCTAATCACGGCTTAATGAAGGAAATAGCTGATAAAGGCCTTATACTTACGGAGTATCCCATGGGAATGAGAGGTACAAGATATACCTTTCCTTTAAGAAACAGAATAATCAGCGGCCTATCCAAAGCATGTGTAATCGTAGAAGCCGGCCTCTCTTCAGGTTCCCTGATTACTGCGGAGCGGGCCATAGAACAGGGCAGGGAGGTCTATGCAGTCCCCGGGAATATTAACAGCATGTACTCCATAGGCACCAATAAATTGATTCAGGACGGAGCGAGAATCCTTGCAGTACCTGAAGACCTGCTGTCAGATTTAGGCATAGCAAATTCATTGAAGGAAAGGCCCGGGAACAACCTTTCGGAATTTGAGAAAAGAGTGCTTAAGTCTATTTTCGAAAAGTCGGAAACCACGGTATATGACCTGGCATCGGAGCTTGGAGTTACTACAGGAGAAATGAACTTAACTGTAACACTTCTTGAAATGGGAGGGTTTATTAGAACTGCCATGGGGAAAATATATGTTGCATTGTAAAATTATTGTACATATAATGATTCCTTAGACAAAGAAAAACATAATTATCGGAGAAAAAATGGCAAAAGAAACCAAGAAACTTGTAATAGTGGAATCGCCGGCAAAGGCTAAAACCATAGGTAAATTTTTAGGCTCACAGTATAAAGTGGTGGCTTCAGTGGGTCATGTCAGGGACTTGCCTAAGAGCAAGCTGGGCATAGATATTGAAAACAACTTTGAACCTGAGTATATACCCATAAGAGGAAAAGGCGATGTAATCAAGACATTGAAAAAGGAAGCAAAGGATGCTTCCCGTGTTTACCTTGCAACTGACCATGACAGGGAAGGGGAAGCCATAAGCTTTCATCTTGCCCACCTCTTATCCATTAAACCTGAAGAACCTGTCAGGGTGGTTTTCAATGAAATAACCAAGGATGCCATAAAAGAAGCTATTAAGGAACCAAGACCTGTAAAGCAAAGTACAGTAGACGCACAGCAGGCACGAAGAGTGCTGGACAGACTTGTAGGATATCAGATAAGTCCGCTTTTATGGAGAAAGATAAGAAGAGGCCTTTCTGCCGGCAGAGTTCAGTCTGCCGCTCTGAAAATAATCATAGACAGGGAAAAGGAGATTCAAAACTTTATTCCTGAAAAGTACTGGCTCATAGATCTGGACCTTTCCAAAAAGACGGAGGATACTATATTCAAAGCAAAGCTTACAGAATATAAAGGAGAGAAGCTTACCCTTGACAGTGTAGATAGAGCCCTTGAAGCTAAGGAAGCGCTTTTAAAAGGCGAGAATATAGTAATCTCTACGGAGAAAAAGAATAGAACCAGAAGACCTTATGCGCCTTATACAACATCAACCCTTCAACAGGATGCAGGGAATAAACTTTCCTTCAATATAAAAAGAACTATGATGGTGGCTCAGCAATTGTATGAAGGCTGCGAGGTTAAGGGCCACGGAGCTTTAGGTCTTGTTACATATATAAGAACAGACTCCGTAAGGATTTCCGATCAGGCCAGGATGAGCGCCAAAAGCCATATAATAGAAAAATATGGAGAAAAATACTGGTCCAACAATTTTTATTCAAACAGAAAAAAAGATGTTCAGGACGCCCATGAGGCCATAAGGCCTTCCAGGGTGGATCTTGTACCTGAAGATATTAAGGGCTCTCTCACAAGGGACCAGTACCTGCTCTACAAATTAATATATTCAAGGTTTTTGGCCAGCCAGATGGCGGAAGCCGTCTTTGACAATGAAGCTGCAAACATTAAAAACGGAGATTATACACTCAGGGCCACAGGCTCCAAACTTCTTTTTAATGGATTCTTGAAAGTCTACAGCGATAAGAGAGAAGAGGATGAAGATAAAACTTTGCCCCGTCTTGAGCAGGGAGAAGAGCTTTTGGTTAAAGGCCTTAACCTTGATGAAAAGGAGACTCAACCGCCTTTTCGATTTACAGAAGCAAGCCTTGTGAAGGATCTGGAGGACAGAAAGATTGGAAGGCCTTCCACTTATTCACCTATTATCTCCACTTTACTTGAAAGAAAGTATGTGGAAAGGGAGAAGAGAACCCTTGTCCCCACAGAGCTGGGCTTTGTTGTAACAGACATGATGGAAGAATACTTTAATGAAATAGTAGACCCCGGGTTTACTTCAGAGATGGAGGACAACCTTGATAGGATTGAGTCTTCAAATGCAAAATGGAAGGATGTTGTGGCAGATTATTACGCTATCTTAAAAGAAGAGATTAAGGTGGCTGATGAAAAAATCGAAAAGGTGGAGCTTAAAGAGGAGTTTACAGGAGAAAACTGTGATTTATGCGGAAAGCCTATGGTAATAAAGCATGGCAGATTCGGACCTTTTGCAGCCTGCTCCGGGTATCCTGAGTGTAAAAGAACAAAGCCTATTGTAAAAGGAACGGGAGTTCCTTGCCCCTCATGCGGCAAAGAACTTATTGCAAGAAAGGGAAAGTCCGGTAAAATCTTTTACGGCTGTTCAGGTTATCCTGAATGTACACAAGTCTTCTGGAATAAACCTGTAAAAAAGCAGTGCCCGGAATGTAATAGTATCTTACTTGAAAAAAAGAGTAAAAACCATAAATTGGAGTGTTCAAATCCGGAATGTGGGTATAAAGAATAGGACTGTTTAATTGATGGGAGGTCATAAAATGGTGCAATTTACAGCGACTACAATAGTAGCGGTAAGAAGAGGACCTGATGATGTTTGCATAGGCGGAGACGGGCAGGTTACCATGGGTGAAACTGCAATCATGAAATCAAGTGCAAAAAAGGTCCGAAAGATATATAAAGACCAGGTGCTGGTAGGCTTTGCGGGAAGCGTGGCCGATGCTTTTTCCTTATCTGAAAAGTTTGAAAAGAAATTGGAAGAGCATGGAGGCAACTTAAAGAGAGCTGCCGTAAGTCTTGCCCAGCTTTGGCGAACAGACAAGGTTATGAGAAACCTGGAGGCTTTGATGATCGTAGCGGATAAGGAAAGCCTTTTAATTATCAGCGGAAACGGTGAGGTAATAGAGCCTGATCAGTCTTTCATAGCAATTGGCTCAGGCGGCAATTATGCTTACGCTGCGGCAAATGCTCTTTTTAATCACACTGATATGAATGCAGAAGAAGTTGTGAGGGAATCCCTTTCAATAGCTGCTTCCATTTGCGTTTACACAAATGAAAACATTTCAGTTGAGAAACTTTAAAGGGAGGAGATTGTAATTATGTCCAACGATTTTTACAAGATGACGCCCAAAGAGATAGTGGCGGAACTGGATAAATATATTATAGGCCAGGACGAGGCGAAAAAGTCAGTGGCCATTGCTCTCAGAAACAGATACAGGAGAAGCTTGCTTTCCGATGAGTGGAAAGAGGAAATATATCCTAAAAATATTCTGATGATGGGAGCCACAGGGGTAGGTAAAACTGAGATTGCAAGAAGGCTTGCAAGGCTTATGGATGCCCCCTTTGTTAAGGTGGAGGCCACAAAATTTACGGAAGTGGGTTATGTGGGAAGAGATGTGGACTCCATGGTGCGTGATCTGGTGGAAGCTGCCATAAGAATGAAGAAACAGAGCAAGCTTTCTGAAAAGTACAATGTGGCGGAGGAAATTGCGGAAGAGAGAATAGTGGAAGCCATAATAGATAAAAACTTCCCGGGAAGAGCTGCCAAGGGAGCAACAGGCGGTACAAGAAATCCTTTTGAAGCTATTTTAGGAAGCGCCGGCTATAAAACACAGAAGGAGCAGTACAAGGAGCAGATGTCCCAAGCCGATAGAAAGGAAGAGGGAGAAGTTGATATTGAGCTTGCCATGGAGCAGGTGAGAATACAGCTTGCTGAAGGTCGCCTTGAGGAGGAGTATATAGAGATCAAGGTAGATGATGTGCCAAAGGGCGGCAATATAGATTTAGCAGACGGGGGAATGATTGCCATAGGAAATATCTTTGGAGACATGATGCCAAAGAAGAAAAAGACGAAGAAGGTTAAAGTTAAGGATGCCAGAAAAATCCTGAAAGAACAGGAGGCACAAAACTTAATAGATATGGACCAGGTAACTGAGGAAGCCTTAAGAGATGCAGAACAAAACGGTATCATCTTCATAGACGAGATAGATAAAATTGCATCGGGAGGAGGCTACAGAGTAGGCGCAGACGTTTCCAGAGAAGGCGTCCAAAGGGACATTCTTCCAATTGTGGAAGGTTCTGTAATAAATACGAAGTATGGCCCTGTAAAGACTGACCATATGCTGTTTATAGGAGCAGGTGCCTTTCATACTGCAAAGCCCTCCGACTTGATACCGGAGCTTCAGGGAAGATTTCCCATCAGAGTGGAATTGGAGAATCTCACTAAGGATGACTTTTTAAAGATCCTTACGATTCCTGAGAATGCTTTAATTAAACAGCATAAACTTCTTCTTGAAACAGAAGGAGTGGAGGTAGAATTTACAGAGGATGCCTGCGAGGAAATTGCCGGTATGGCATTTCTTATGAATGAACAGGCTGAAAACATTGGAGCAAGAAGGCTTCACACAGTAATGGAAAAGCTGTTGGAAGATATTTCCTTTAACATAACAGATATGATTTCAGAAGGAAGAATCGTAATCAATAAAGAATATGTGGAAGAAAAGGTAAAGGAAAAGATTCAAACGGAAGATCCTGACAGATATATTCTTTAAGTTTTACATGTAATCACAAATTTTTAGAAAAATAAGAATATTTCGTATTGTAAAAAGGCAACGTTGACGGTATAATTTACCATAATGTTGCTTTTTATATTAAGTGAATAAGGAGTATTTAAAATGAGTAAAGAGGTATTGGGTGGTATAAGAAAATTAAACTGGGTTCTGCAGGAATCGGGCGGAGGCGGCTTCTCCTTTAGTGAGCTCTGTGCCATAATGAGCGAATTAACGGATGCTAATACCTATATCCTTAATGCCAGAGGGAAAATATTGGCCGTACATTACGTCATAGAAGCTGACAGCGCAGCTATTTCGGACCCTGAAACAGGAGCTGATTTCTTCCCTTTGGAATACAATGAAGAGCTTATGAAGGTGGATAAAACCATTTATAACATGACGCCTCAAGAGGTTATGAAGATATTTAAATATGAATATGAAACTCTTGACAAGTACTATATGGTAGTACCCATTATAGGAGGCGGTCAAAGATGGGGCACTGTAGTATTGGTAAGATACGAACCTGCCTTTGATGAGGTGGACATAGCTTTAGGTGAATACGGTGCCACTGTAGTAGGCCTCGAAATTCAAAACAGAAAGGCTTTGGAAAACGAAGAGGAGGAAAGAAAAAGAGCTACTGTTCAGATGGCTCTGGGAACTTTGTCCTACTCTGAAATGGGTGCGGTAACTAAAATTTTCGAAGAGCTGGGAGGCACGGAAGGAATTCTTGTGGCTTCAAAAATCGCAGACCACGAAAAGATTACAAGATCGGTAATAGTAAATGCACTAAGAAAGCTGGAGTCTGCAGGAGTTATTGAATCAAGAAGTTTAGGGATGAAGGGAACCCACATAAAGGTTACAAATTCCAAATTCTACGAGGAATTGAACAAAATATCATAAAGAGAAAAACGTCTCCCCTAAGGAGACTTTTTCAAATGAGGAGAAAATGGCAGAACTGATTACCGTAAAATCGAAGGAAGAATACAAAGCCGTTATTATTGGCGTTAAACAAAGAAAATCCATTGACTATTCCATGGATGAGCTTGAAGGACTTGCCATAGCAAGAGGAGTTACAGTTCTTGAAAAGACGGTGCAGACAGTAAACAAAATCAACCAAAGCACCTATTTGGGAAAAGGAAAAATTGAAGAGCTAAAGCTTATGGTGGAAGCTCTTGACTGCAATTTAGTAATTGCAAACGATGAGCTTTCAGGAATCCAGACCAGAAATCTTGAAGATGCCCTTAAGGTTCAAGTAATAGACAGAACAATTCTTATCCTTGATATCTTCGCAGAAAGGGCAACCACTCTTGAAGGAAAACTTCAGGTGGAGCTGGCTCAGCTGGAACACAGACTTACAAGGCTGACAGGAAAGGGTATTGCCATGTCAAACCCCGGAGCCGGCATAGGCACCAGAGGGCCCGGTGAAAAGAAGCTGGAGGTTGACAGAAGGCATATAACGAAAAGAATTTACGATATAAAAAAAGAACTGAAGGAAGCTGACAAAACAAGAAGGACTAAAAGGAAGAAGGCTGAAAAAGCCGGACTGCCTCTCGTATCCTTGGTGGGATACACAAACTCGGGAAAGTCGGCCATTATGAACAGAATCCTTATGATGACAGGAAAAGAAGATAAGATCGTCTTTGAAGAGGACCTTCTCTTTGCCACCCTTGATACCAGCAAAAGACTGATCAAAGCCAAAGACAACAGGGATTTTCTCTTAACAGATACAGTAGGCTTTGTCAGCAAGCTGCCCCATCCTTTGGTGAAAGCTTTTAGGGCTACATTGGAGGAGGCTTCACAAAGTGATTTAATTCTGGTAGTGGTGGACGGAGCTTCATCCTATCAGGACTTTCATCTGGAGGTTACCGAGGAGGTGTTAAGGGAGCTTTCTTTAAGCCATAAGGAAAGGCTGACAGTATTTAATAAGGAAGATCTTTTTAAGGAGGACCTGGAGGTAAAGGGAAAGGATAATATTGCGGTATCCGCAAGGACAGGTTTTAACTTTGACAAGCTCCTTGGGGAAATTACGGAAAGGCTCTATAGGGATGAGCTGATAGCAGACCTTTTAATACCCTTTGAAAGAGGTGATATCCTTTCTTATCTTATGAAGCATAACAGGGTGATGTATATTAAGCATACAGAAAAGGGAACGGAATTAAAGGTGGCGGTAAAGGAAGAGGAATATAAGAAACTGAAAGAGTTTTATAGGTAAAGAATAATGGAGTACAAAACATTGTACAGGGAAGGAACCTTCTCTGAAACCTTCGAAAAATCAAAATTCATAGGCCACGCAAAACCCGTATCATCCAAAGAGGAGGCCTTGGAGTATCTTAAAGGCATAAGGGAGAAGTATAAAGATGCCACCCATAACGTGCCTGCCATTATAACAGGTCACACCATGGAGTATCAGTGGTCTTCGGAGGACGGGGAACCTCAAGGCACGGCAGGGGCCCCTGTTCTGAGAATGATGAAGGAGGAAGGATTAACCAATTTAATAGTAGTGGTTACAAGATACTTTGGAGGCATTAAACTGGGCCCGGGAGGCTTGATAAGAGCATATCTTGCAGTTGCAAAGGGCGCAATTGAAGACTCTAAAATTGCCTCCGTATCTTTAAGGGAAAAGGCAACAGTGAAGCTTGAATATAAATACTTCCATAAGCTTGCTGCCTTAAGTTTTTTAACAGATGAAGGTGGTAATCCTTTGTTCATAACAGGAGATGCAAAGTATGAAGAAGAAGTCATAGTCCCCCTTACTTACAATCCGGAAAACAGAGGGAAAATCCAAAATATTCTAGGGGATCTTACCCAGGGCGCCTTTGAGGTGCTTTCTTTGGAAAAAGAGGAAGTAAAAGAAATGTCAGGAAAATACTGAAAATTCACAATTCCTATTGAAAAATAAAATAAATCCCGTACAATGAGAGCATAGTGTTTTGAAAGGAGGAGTAAGATATTATGAGCCTAAAATTCGGGGACTACAAAAAGACAATGAAGATTTACGGCCTTGTAGCCGTTATTTTCATTATTGCAATCACTTTTTCACCGAGTTATGGCGAGCATTTCGGTATTATCAGTGCACTGCCTGCAGCCTTTCTTTTATTTTATGTTTTCTACACAAAACGTATTTTAGAGGCTTTGATGCTGGGCGGACTCATGGGCTTTCTTATGGCCCACAAAGGCGGTTTCTTTTCACCATTAAGTGATGAATTCCTAAACATCATGATGAACGAAGACATCGCATGGCTGTTCATTGTATGCGGCCTTATGGGAAGTATTATTGCATTGATAGAAAAAGCAGGCGGAGCTTTCGCCTTTGGAGAATGGGTCTCAAAAAGAGCTAAGACCGGAAGAGCGGCACTTGTTTGGACATATATTTTAGCACTAATGATGTTTATTGATGATTATCTTGCATGTCTAACAATCGGCGCTTCCATGACTCCCATCACAGATAGGTATAAGCAACCTAGAGAAATGCTGGCTTATGTAATCGACTCAACAGCAGCCCCAATGTGTGTTCTCGTACCGATTTCCACATGGGCTATTTTTATCGGCAATCTTATGGTGCAAAATGGTTTGGCACCAAGAGGGCAAGGCGTGGTCTATTTCGTTAAGACCATACCTTTCAACTTTTACGCCTGGGCAGCCATGATTGTAACTTTACTTGTGGTTTTGGGGATAGTACCTAAAATCGGCCCCATGAGAGGAGCTTTCAGGAGAGTTGCAGAGACCGGGGTGCTGGCACCTCCAGGATCAGAAAAAATCGACATGAGAGCAGGGGAAGTTTTCGAGATTCCAAAGAATCCAAAGCTTGCCACCTTCTTTCTGCCTATTATCTGTCTGGTAGTGGCCACAATCACTTTGGATGTGGATATGCAGAAAGGTGTTATAACCACCTGTGCATTTATTTTCGTCTACTATGTGTTTACAGGAATATTAAGTCCTGAAGACTATATGGACCTTTTGATCAAGGGAATCAGAAATATGCTGTTCCCCTTGTTCATGGTAATTTTAGCATATTTCTTTGCGGCAGCCTGTGAACAGATTGGGTTTATTGAATTTGCAGTTGATGTAGGTATGAGATATGTAACTCCTGCCTACCTCCCGCTGGTCATCTTCATAACCTTTGGTATTACAGAGTTTGTTATGGGAATAAGCTGGGGTATGTATGTAATAGCCATGCCTATAGTAATCCCACTTTCTGCAGCCTTGGGAACAAATCCATTTGTCTGCGTAGGCGCAGTATGTTCTGCCGGAGTGTGGGGAAGCCATATTTGTTTCTACTCAGATGCAACCATTCTTACCTCAGCAGCTTGCGGTTGTGACAACTTCCGCCACGCTCTTACTCAACTGCCATACGGTTTAATAGGGATGACTATTTCCATAACTGCATTCGTAGTAAGTGGAATGCTTGGAATAACTTTGGCATAATAAATAATACATGATATGACTTAGGGAGGGTAATCATGCCCTCCCTTTTAATTCAAATTTTACTACTAAATAATACGGCTAATAGTATTGACAATGAAGGTGTCATAATGTATATTTAATAACTGTGTCAAGTAAATAAAGTACTAGAAAAGATACTACATTAGGGCGCTTAGCTCAGCTGGGAGAGCACCTGCCTTACAAGCAGGGGGTCATAGGTTCGATCCCTATAGCGCCCACCAGTATATGGCCTGGTAGTTCAGTTGGTTAGAATGCCAGCCTGTCACGCTGGAGGTCGACGGTTCGAGCCCGTTCCAGGTCGCCAACTTTTTAAAATATCCATAACAAGCTGGCGTGGCTCAACGGTAGAGCAGCTGATTTGTAATCAGCAGGTTGGGGGTTCGATTCCTCTCGCCAGCTCCAATTTCATAAGCTTTGGAGGGATTCCCGAGTGGCTAAAGGGGGCGGACTGTAAATCCGTTAGCTGAGCTTACGATGGTTCGAATCCATCTCCCTCCACCATAATATGCGGAAGTGGCTCAGGGGTAGAGCATCGCCTTGCCAAGGCGAGGGTCGCGAGTTCGAATCTCGTCTTCCGCTCCAATTATCTGCGGATGTAGTTCAATGGTAGAACCTCAGCCTTCCAAGCTGATGGCGTGAGTTCGATTCTCATCATCCGCTCCAGTTTTAAGAAAAAAATATTTAGGGCTCATAGCTCAGTTGGATAGAGCAACGGCCTTCTAAGCCGTGTGTCCGGGGTTCGAATCCCTGTGGGCTCACCAATTTTTTAAAGCTGTGGGGTATAGCCAAGCCGGTAAGGCAACGGACTTTGACTCCGTCATGCGTAGGTTCGAGTCCTGCTACCCCAGCCATGACCCATTAGCTCAGGCGGCAGAGCACTTGACTTTTAATCAAGGTGTCCGGAGTTCGAATCTCCGATGGGTCACCAATTTTTATGGGTGTATGGCACATGTAGAACTCCCAAAACATGAGGAGAGGTGTCCGAGCGGTTTAAGGAGCTGGTCTTGAAAACCAGTGACTCCGAAAGGGGCCGTGGGTTCGAATCCCACCCTCTCCGCCACAAAAGCATCTAAAGGAGAAGTACTCAAGTAGGTCGAAGAGGACGGTTTGCTAAACCGTTAGGGTTCGTAAGGGCCGCATGGGTTCGAATCCCATCTTCTCCGCCATTTTAGGGGTATAGCTCAGTTGGTAGAGCGATAGTCTCCAAAACTATGCGCCGTGGGTTCGAGTCCTGCTACCCCTGCCATTTTTTTAAGAACCAAAAATTAATATTCGGGGTGTAGCGCAGTTTGGTAGCGCAACTGGTTTGGGACCAGTGGGCCGCGGGTTCAAATCCTGCCACCCCGACCAAATTTTGGGGGCCATTAGCTCAGTTGGTTAGAGCGTCCGGCTCATAACCGGCAGGTCCGGGGTTCAAGTCCCTGATGGCCCACCACATATTTTGCCCAGATAGCTCAGTCGGTAGAGCAGTAGACTGAAAATCTACGTGTCCGTGGTTCAATTCCGCGTCTGGGCACCATGAAACAGCTCCTGTCACAAGATTTGGAGCTGTTTTATACTTGTAATAGAGTTGTAACAATTATTATGTTTGAAAGTTATTGACAAATGGCATATACTTATATAATATACGGTGGACATATGATATGATATTGATTAAACAAATATCAAATGAATCTAAAAAAAAATAATAGTATTTATGTAAAGAAGGAGATTTATTATGAACATTGAGAGATTAAAGAAGTCAAAGAAGGGTTTCACACTGGTTGAGATCATCGTAGTACTAGTTATTATCGCTATCCTTGCAGCAATTGCTATTCCTGCAATGACAGGCTGGATTGACAAGGCAAATCAGAAAGCTATCCTTGCAGAGGCAAGAACAGTTCTTATGGCAGCACAGACACTGGCATCTGAATCCTATGGTGTAAGTGGTACAGCCACAGCACCTGCTGCTGAAGTCTCAAGTCTTGCCGCTGTTTCTGGCACCGTATCTGGAATAGTTATCACCAGTAATAAAGTAACAGCCATCGCATACAACGATGGAAGCTTTACTGCTACATATAACGGTTCAGCATGGACAGTTGCTAAAAACTCATAATTATTTGTAGATAGTATAAGACATAAGTCTTAAATTCGGGTGGAAGGGTGTTCCTTTCACCCGTTTTGGTATATAATAGAAAGCGAGCATTGCGGTTGTTATAAAAAGGAGGTATATATGAAGATCCAAGGTGGGAGAAAGTCTAAAAAAGGCTTTACCCTGGTAGAGATAATAGTCGTTCTTGTTATAATCGCAGTTCTTGCTGCAATTGCCATACCGGCTATGACTGGGTGGATTGACAGAGCTAATGAAAGAAGCTCCCTTACGGAAGCAAGAGTGGTAATTCTTGCCGCGGAATCTCTACTGGTTACTCTTTATGGGGAAGCACCTGAGGTTATAGTTATGCTGGATGGACAGACGCAATGGCCTGACTATGTGGGTAATTTGGACCCCAATGATTTTAACCCCACCAATATAGCGGCAGACATGGCAGATGTCCAAGGTGAAAATATAAAGAAAATTGTATCAAATGGTACGAAGGTAGTGGAACTAGTTTATGAAAAAGGCAACTATCGTACAACCTATATAAAAGGTGATGGTTTCAGCTTTGAAAAGCTGTAAGTAATATAACTGGGGGCAATATATATTGTTTAGGATGAATTCCACAAAGAAAGGTTTCACTCTTGTAGAGGTAATCATAGTTCTTGTTATAATCGCAGTTCTTGCAGCAATTGCTGTCCCCGCTATGACTGGATGGATGGACAGGGCTAATGAACGAAGCTCTCTTATTGAAGCAAGATCCATAATTCTTGCGGCAGAAGCTAAAATGATAGAGCTATATGCTACTACACCAGGAGCTATAGCCAAGCTAGATCTGCTTCTTCAATGGTCTCCTTACGATCCAAACTATGATTATGAAAATGATATGCTAAACATGACTAATGTAGTAGTAGTTTTAGCAGAAGTGCCTGGTGAAAATGTTAAGAAAATTGTATCAAGTGGTCCGAATGTGGTAGAGCTAGTTTATGAAAAGGGCAACTATCGTACAACCTATACAAAGAACGATGGTTTTAGTTTTGAAAAGTTGTAGATACCTTAGAAGGTTGACAAAAAGCATTTAAAAAGGGGAAAGTGTGGAGCTATTTTTTAAAGTTCTTTTAGGGACTCTAATTTTTCTTTTTGGGGCAAGCATAGGAAGCTTTGCCTCTGCTTTTATTTTCAGATATGAGCGTCATTTAAGTATAGTAAAAGGCAGATCTATATGTCCTAGCTGCAACACTACTTTAAAGTGGTATGATTTAATACCTGTTTTCAGTTTTCTTCTTCTTAAAAGAAAATGTAGATACTGCAAGGCTCCTATTCCACTTGAAGGCTTTTTAATGGAAGTAGGCTTTGGTGCGTTGGCTGCTTTTCTGTTTTTTGCATATAACATGAGCTATTACTTCTTATACATTTTCTTTATTCTTTCAGTTCTTCTCTGTATCTTCATAGTGGACTGCCGCACCATGGAAATACCTTATTCCCTAAATATTGCATTGCTTTTACTTGGAATTACAGAAGGGTTTATCTCTTCAGATATCACCTGGCTTGAAAGAGGCATTGGGCTTATTGTTGTGAGCCTTCCTCTTTTAATATTAGCGTTAGTTATAAAGGAGTCCTTTGGCGGAGGAGATATTTTCCTTATGGCTTCAGCAGGAGTTCTTTTAGGGTATAAGCTTTTGATTTTTGCATTTTTTGTGGGCCTTGTTGTGGGAGGCATTCAAGGGGTATATTTATTATTAACGAAGAAAAAGGGGAAAAAGGAACACTTTGCTTTTGGCCCTGCATTAACGATTGGAATTGCAATTTCTTTGTTTTTCGGGGATAATATTGTAAGCTGGTACTTAGGCTTAATGGCTTAATTTTTTAAGGGAGATTTATGAGGACTTACACATATAAAGCTTACGATGTTGACGGCAAGCATCATAAGGGAAAAGAGGATGCACCTTCTGAAGAGGTTATGAGAAACACTCTAAAAAGTAGGGAACTTTTTGTGGTGGAGCTCACAGAATATGTGAAGCCGGCTAAGCGTTCGGAAAAGCTTACAATGAAAGAGGTGCCTGAGTTTGCAAGAAGTATAGGAACTCTTTTAACGGCGGGAGTGCCCATGGCAGAAACCATGTATGCTCTTGAAGGAGAAAATAAAAATGCTAAACTAAAGGAAATATTTCAGAAGACAGGGAGCTATGTCAGAGAAGGAGTGTTGTTCTCCGATGCTTTGAAGCATCAAAAAGAAGTATTTCCGCCTTTGCTTATAAATATGCTGTCCGCATCTGAAGACACAGGGAATATGGGAAGCGCCCTTATGAGAGCGGCAGAATACTACGAGAAGCAGTACAGGCTTCAGAGCAAGGTAAGATCCGCCATGGCATATCCCATATTTTTACTTACAGTGTCCTTGACTATTATGATGGGAATATTTACCTTTGTTATTCCTTACTTTGCAAAGGTTATAGGGGAAGAATCTTTAACGGGGCTGACTCTCGTGTTTATGGCCATAAGCAAGGGATTAAGAGAGAATTTTTTATACATATTGATCGGTGTTCTTATCTTTTTGGCATTAATTTCATACTTGATAAAAAAGCCTGAGGTGAGACAGTGGATGGACAGAATACTTCTTAGGGTGCCAAAGATAGGCCCTCTTTTTGAGACTATATATACGGCCAGGTTTGCACAGACTATGGCGTACCTTTATTTAAGCGGAGTATCAGTAGTAGACGCACTTCATAACTCTATTAACGCTATAGGTAATACTTATATCGCAAGCCAGTTTGATGGACTTATAAGAGAGGTGAGAAGTGGGAAAATGCTATCTGATGCCATAGTGAAGATTGATGGAATCCAGAACAGTTTAAAGTGGCCTATTAAAATAGGAGAGGAATCAGGAGAACTGGGGCATATGCTGTTGTCCACATCTGATGCTCTATCTTATGAATCTGAGAGAGCTTCGGAAAAGCTTACATCGTTTTTAGGGCCTTTGATGATTGTAATAATCGCAGTAATGATTGGAATGATAATGATATCCGTTATTCTGCCCATATTTAATATGTACACAAATATCGGGGCCGGTTACGGCTCATAAAAAGGAGCAGATCCTATGGTAACAGTTCATATTACTAATGAGTGTATAAAGATTCTTGATGCTGGATATAGGGGGGGAAAGCTTAAGGTAAAGTATTCTCAAAGGTTTCCTCTTGATGAAGGAATAGTTGAGGACAGCGAAATTTTAGCTCCCGATCTTTTGGAAAAGGCTTTTAGAGAGCTGCCTCAAGGAGCGAAAAGAAGGCTTAAAAAGATTAAGTTTGTTTTAGGCAGCCATAACTATCCTTCAAACAAATGGACAATCCCTGTTATGCCGGAGAGTAAAACCCTGAAATATATTGAGGGGGAATATAATCTTAAGGCACCAAGGGAAGTGAGAATGGTTTATGACTATATGGTTCTGAAAGAAGAGGGGAAAACCAGGACCATACTTTCAGTAGCATTGGCAGAAGCATATCTTGATTCCTATCTTAATTTATTTAAAAAGCTAAAGATTGAAGTGGAGGCTGTAGACTATTCCATGGCTACAGTTATTAAAATTGCTTCCGAGGGGATAGGCAAAAGGAAAGAGAATTGCATCATGGTATCTCTTAAGGCAAATTACATCACTACATATTTGTTCATAAGAGGTGAATACTATTATATGAACACAAAGAAATCTGTTCACAAAAGGGGAACATCAGACTTTTATGAAGATGTAAATACCGCCATATCATCTATGAACCAATACAGCTTTGCTGAAATTCAAGGCGGAATTATGGACAGGATTTATCTCATAGCTATAAATAATGAAGAAAAAGATGCAATTGATGAGCTGTGCCAATTTTTTACACAATCTGTTAACATTACTACAGACAGGCTTACACCTGAATATTTAGGAATCAGAGTAGTGGGCAAGGAAGACCTTGAATTATCGCAATTTATCCATAATGTTGGTGCACTGATTAAGTAGGAGGCTTTATGAAAAATAAACATATTGACTTGCTAATCCAAAGAGAGAAATCAAGAAGGGATTATGTGAAACAGATAAGCAGCGCAAGGAATAAAATTTTATTTTTCCTTGTGGCTGTCATAGTTTTTTCAGCTGCTTTCCTTCTGGTGGATACAAACAGACTGGAGAGAAAATCAGCATCCATAGATGAAATGATTACTTCGCCTGAAAGTATGCAAAAGTATGCCCGTATAACAGAGCTGAAACATAAGGAAGCAGATTACACAACCATAATAAAGGATCTTTCCTCTATTGAGGGAGTAGTTTCCTCATATCCTGTTGCAGCTAAAAGTTTCATTAATTTCTTTGTTAAGGATAACCCCCAAGGCATTGAAATCACCGGTTTCTCCTATGATGCGAATTCAGGCATATTCAATTCCCATGTAAGGGCAAAAGGCTACAATAATTGGACAACCTTTGTTAATAAAATTGAAAACAGCACATATTTAACAGACTATGAATACTCAGGCTATGAAAGAGATGGTATTCAGGATATATACAGCGCAAGCTTTAGCTTCAGGCTTTTAAATTCAAAAGGAGAGTAAGAGATGAAGTTTTCATTATCTGAAAGAGAAAAAAATCTTTTAATAATTCTGGCAGTTGTCGTAGGCGTTGCTGTTCTATATTATTTCTTCTTTAACAATGCCATACAAAAATGGGCGGATCAAAGAGTCATATATCTTGAGACTGCGAAAATTCAGGAAGAAATGTTATTGTTTACAGAGAGAGGGCCTGAAATTGAAAAGAATATAGAAGTGATGGAGGCTGAGGCAGGAAAGCTGGCAAAGGATTATTATTACAATTATACAGCTCATATGGCAGAACAAAGAATGACTGAATATATAGTAGATCACAACTTAAGCGCCTCACTGGTAAAGGTTTTCCCTGAAACTTCAGAGGCTCTTCCTATGTTCAGGAAAGGTGATGATAAATCCTCCGGTGTAAATGCATTAAGGATTCCTTTAAATCTGTCAGCCACAGGCAGTTTCGATAATGTGGTGGAATTCGTTGAAAGGGTTTTTAATGATAAAGGTATGCATGTGTTGGATTATTCCATTTCAGGGGCACCAAACCTGCCTTCAAGTGTTTCAATGTCTGTAGAAATAATAATAGGCTCAAAAGGTGTGATTTAAATGAAAAGAGAGGGCTCAGCAATCCTTTGGGTTGTTACGGTACTTTTAATATTTTCAATTATTGTATTTGCCGTCCTTGGGTTATCTCAAGGGACTCATAGCAATGCCCTAAAAAGTGTTTATAAGCAGCAGGCTTATTACACTGCTTTAAGTTATGCTGAAGCTGTGGCAACCGCTGTTATAGGTGACCCTGCAAATATGGCGCCTCCAGCTACTCCAACCTTAGGGATTGTGTGGACAGGGTATAATATAACCGGAATGCCTGAAAGTATAGGTACAGTATCTTCACTGAGTGTTAAAAGAGTATCTGCGACTCAAATAGAAGTGAAAGCAAAGGGCAGTTACAAAGGAGCCCAGGATACTGTAACAGTTTATTTAACGAGGACTTCACTTATATATAACAACTTTAATGCAGGAAGCAGCAATGCGGTTGAAGGTTGGAGTATTTGGAAATATGGAGTTTAAATAGATGGAGAGGAATCATAATAAAGGTTTCACATTAATAGAAGTGCTTGTGAGTATGGCGATACTTGTGGTGGTGGCAGCTGTTTTGATGGCGGGGACTACAGGCGCTTTTAATGTAAATAAAAAAGCAAAGGATATTACCGTAGCTAATTATGAACAGACAGAAGGATTAGATGCTAAAGTGTTAGTCGGGACAGGTCATGACAGCGAATTTACAGCTACCGTTACCAGAAGTGGAAAGAGTATACCTATTTCTTCTAAAAGTTTCTCCTATGTCAGCGATACTCATATTATTAATGGCTTTGTGAGAATTCTTAGTGAGCCTGTGGAGGTTGAGGAAGAAGGTGGCGATGACCCCGGAGAATTAGGCGATTTTAATGCAGGTGAAGATCCTACATATCCTGTTGAGACATGGGGAGATTTGGCTGACTTTGACCCTGCAAATAATCCTCACGCAGGGTATGGTGGCGGTACTAGTATGAGTCAGACTATAAATGGCAAGTTCTACGGAGCAGTTATTTATTATGAGGGAGACTATTATTATGTTAGAAAAAATCCATGGGTATCTGCCTCATCAACCCCCGGCAGAATTATAGTTGATGGTATGGATATGACATTGGAAGAATTTATTAATTATGGAACTTGGGCCACCAAATACTGCGTAAAAATTAATAGAGATGACCGTTTTACAACACCCGGTCCAAACACAATGCCGGGGGATCAAAAGCTGGTAGATGGAATCCCTTACGTATTTTTCCCTTATGATTACTATACGCCCCCTGTCCCTCAATGGTATTATTCAAGTTCATCTTTCTGGTTCATGTTGCCTCCTCTAGTGTAGGGAGAGTGGATATTAAATTATGATGAATAATAAAAAAGGTTTTACTTTAATAGAGGTAATTGTGGCAGTAGCTCTTTTTATGGTAGTTGTGGGGGTGAGCCTGTCCTTTATAATGTCCGGATCTGGAATTTTCAGCAAATCTGCAGACATGACTCACGCTTCAAGGATGGCACAATATACTTTAGACTGGTTTGAAGACAACATGGTTTATGCATCGAAGGTTACCCTAAAGAATGTTACGGCAAACCCTGCAGCCGCCCCTTCCATAAGTTTGAAAATTACTGAAACCGGTACGGATTCAAAAAAATTGCTTAATTATAAAACTCCGGGAGGCCCTTGGGTAGATCAAATGGGGAAAGGGTTTTATGAAAATTTGGGCATGGGTATCTATATGACTCCCAAAAGTGCAAAGAGTTTGGAATTAAAGGTAAGCATTAGGAATAGAGAGGACAAAGAGATATATGCAGTGTCAAAGGTTTTTGTTTTTACTAAAAACCTTCAGACCAATGGTATAGTAGATGAAAGAACCAATAAAACCACTCCCTATAATTTGTTGGTAATTGAGAACAATGTAGCCGCACCTACTTCATCGGCGCCTTCTGACAGTCCAACTCATAAATATTTTTATGTAAAGGATGGTACAAACTATTATAGGATTTGCTCTAAAGGCAACTGGCCTACTTCAGCCAGTAAAGCTGCCGGCGATATATTTTGGGACACGGCTAACAACAGATACGTAGTATTTCGTTCAGGCACTACTGTATCTCCTGTAAATACTACAATTAACACCGCACAAAATCATGGTAACATTCGAATTAACACCACAGGCGGCGTTACCAGTCTTCAGATTTATGCAGGCTCATGGATAAAGGTAGATACAAGCTGTGCACTGTAAATATTAATAATTCAGAGACTAGGGGAGGAAAAAGATATGGCCATAAAGCTGGGAGACATACTGGTTTCAGCAGGGAATATTACTCAAGAGCAGCTTGAGTATGCCATAAAGGTTCAGGCGCAGGATGAGACAAGAAGAAGGCTTGGAGAGATTCTTCAGGACTTAGGGTACATTACGGAAATTGATATGTTGAAGGCTCTGTCCGTAAGGGTGGGAACGCCTTTGGTTGACATGTCCAGGCTCAGTGTGGATCCTGAGGCAATAGGTCTTATACCAAGAGCGGTGGCAGAGGAAAACACTATTTTACCCTATGCCTTCAGCGACGATAAAATAGAGATAGTAATAAATGACCCTCTGAATTTTGTGGGAATAAACAAGGTGAGAGAGCTGACAGGCCTTTATCCTGTAGTGTCAATTGCTGAAAGGCAGAAGATTGAAAATGCCATTGATATTCATTATGCAGATTACCAGGCCAGGGGCTTTATTATTGAAGCAAATAAAAACATCTCCAGCCTGATACCGGAAAAAGATGATGTGACGGAAGTAGAAGGCGATGAGGCTATGGTAGTCAAGCTTGTAAACAGCCTTCTCATAAGAGGAAATACCATAAACACAAGTGATATCCATATTGAGCCTTACGAAAAAAGGACGAGAATCAGAATGAGGCTTGACGGCGCTCTTACAGACTATGCAGACTTAGAGCCCCAGCTTCATTCAAATATTGTAGCTAGAATAAAGATTATGTCTCGCCTTGATATTGCGGAAAAAAGAATACCTCAGGATGGGCACTTCAGAGTTGTTTTGGATAATGAAGTTATAAATGCCCGTGTTTCCACCATGCCTATGATTTATGGGGAAAAGGTGGTTATAAGGTATCTGAATACAAGAGCCGAGATAACAAACCCTTCAACCTTTGGCATGAAGGAACATCATTACAGAATGGTGAGGGAGATGATGAATTCTCCTCATGGAATAATTTACGTAACAGGTCCTACAGGCTCCGGTAAAACCACTACTTTGTATTTAATTCTGGAAGAACTGCTTAAGAGAAGCTTGAACATTTCAACCATAGAAGATCCTGTGGAGAGAAATATCTATGGTCTTAACCAGATTCAAGTAAATCCTGTAGCAGGTCTTACCTTCGCCACAGGCTTAAGATCTCTTTTAAGGCAGGACCCTGACATTATCATGGTAGGTGAAACAAGAGACTCAGAAACTGCGTCCATCTCAGTCCGTGCAGCCATAACAGGCCACCTGGTACTTTCCACACTCCACACAAACGATGCCATAAGCTCAATAGTGCGTCTTGTAGACATGGGTGTTGAGAGGTACTTGCTTTCAAGTGCAGTGGTGGGGATAATTGCTCAAAGGCTTGTGAGAAAAATATGCCCTGAATGTAAAAGAGAGTACACTCCTACTCATCAGGAAAAGATTTTAATGGAGGGCAGGAAAATCGGGAAAGTCTATGAAGGGGCGGGATGTAAAACCTGCAACAACACAGGATACTTAGGAAGAGTGGCAATCCATGAAGTGGTGATGATGGACTCAGAAATCAGGGATATGGTCACTACAGAATTCGGAGAGTCAGATATGATTAAATATTTAAGAGAAAGCCAGTATTACCAAACATTGGAGGAAAGCGCCAGGGAACTTTTAAATGACGGCGTTACTTCCATGGAGGAATACTTAAAGGTTCAATATTCCATTATATAGTTTAAAAAGAAAGAAGGTTTTGGAAAAGGTGGCTCAGCTTTATTATAGATATTCAACCATGAATGCGGGAAAATCCATTGAGCTTATAAAGGTGGCCCATAATTATGAGGAAAGAGGGAAAAAGGTACTGGCTCTTATGCCGGGTGTGGATAACCGTTACGGAGTAGGCCTTATTACCTCAAGAATCGGTATTCAAAGAGAAGCGACCGTTGTAAATGACGATACAGATATTTTAGCCTTGTTTTTAAAGGAAAATAAAGAAGGGAAAATTCACTGCGTGCTGGTTGATGAGTGTCAGTTTTTGAGAAAGCATCATGTGCAGGAGCTTGTGGAAATAGTGGACAGCCTTGATGTGCCTGTATTGGCCTACGGATTAAAAAATGACTTTAGAAACGAACTCTTTGAGGGCTCCTATTACATGCTGGTCTACGCAGATAAAATAGAGGAAATCAAGACTATATGCTGGTGCGGAAGAAAAGCCACCATGGTGGCAAGGGTGGTAGACGGGAAGTTTGTGAAGCAAGGAGAGCAGATAGTTGTAGGTGGCAGCGAGATGTATGTATCCTTATGCAGAAAACACTACAACGACGGAAGATTATCTGAATAGAAAGGAAATGTAATCCATGGATTATTATATTCTTGCAATTAACCCCGGTTCAACATCAACGAAAATCGGGGTTTTTAAAAACGAAGAACTGATTTTTGAAGAGACCATAGAGCACAAAGAGGAAGAATTGAAAAAGAATCAAGCCTTAAAGGATCAGTTTGAGATGAGGCTGGAACACATTTACAGAGTTCTGAAGGAAAAGGAGTTTGATTTAAATAAATTAAACATTGTGGTGGGAAGAGGCGGCCAGCTCCCCCCTGTTGAAGCAGGCGCATATCTTGTAAATGAAGATATGAAAAAGAGAATCATTAACGGGCCCATCATATCCCATGCTTCGAATTTAGGAGCCCTTCTTGCCGCTGCCATAGCAAAGCCTTTAGAAATAGATGCCATAATTTATGACGCAGTATCTTCCGATGAATTACGGCCCATAGCAAAGATTACAGGGATTCCTTCAATAAGAAGGCAAAGCTTCTGCCATGTGCTGAACACAAAAGCCATGGGCAGGAAAGCCGCTTCACGTAAGGGGAAGCGCTATGAGGACATGAGTTTTCTGATAGCTCACATTGGAGGAGGTGTCTCCATAAGCGCTCATGACAAAGGTAAAATTGTGGATGTTATAACAGATGATGCAGGGCCTTTTTCCCCCGAGAGATCAGGCAGCGTGCCTCTTTTATATATAGTGGATATGTGTTACAGCGGTAATTACAGCAAGAAGGAGCTGTTAAAGGAGCTTAGGGGAAACGGTGGCCTGAAGGCTCATCTTGGCACCCACGACTGCAGGGAGATTGAGGACAGAATTGCAAAGGGCGATGAAAGGGCAAAAGCCGTCTACGAAGCCTTTGCTTATCAGATAGCAAAAGGTCTGGGGGAATTGTCTGTAACCATAGATGGGAAAATTGATAATATCATTCTCACAGGCGGAGTTTCAAAATCTAAAATGCTTACAGACCTGATCACTAAAAGGGTGGAATTCTTAGGACCTGTTATTATATTGCCGGGAGAAAATGAGCTTCCCTCACTGGCCCTTGGAGGATTAAGGGTTTTGAGAAAAGAGGAGGCGGTAAAGGAATATATTGACAGGCCTGCTGAAACGGAAGAGCTCTTTGTTTAGAAGGCTGTTTAATAATGCCGGCGGAGGAGAAAACTGATTCGCCGGTTTTTGTTTGTTGGTGAGAAGGGTGAGAAAATATGGTATAATTATTTGTTACAACAGGTTTTAAAAGGTGTTTTGTGATATGAGTGAGAAAAGAAACTTTTCCCTGGAAAGAATTGAAAGAACTTATATGAAGGTGACCTTTTTCGGGGGAACTAAAAATTCTGAAGACCTTAAGGTGGACAGAAGGAAACTGCTTTTGCACAGCTGTTGCGGCCCCTGTAGCACCGGCGTTATAGAAAGACTGGTATCTGAATACGATGTTACTGTATTTTTCTATAACCCTAATATTTATCCTGAGGAAGAATATTTAAGAAGGCTGTCAGCGCAGAAGAAGTTTATAGAAAGCTTTAATAAGACAAGAAAAGCAGGTGAAACTGAAAAGGGAGTTTTAACATTTCACCAGGTGGTGCTTTTGGTGGGGGAGTACAATCAGGATGAATTTTTCGAGGCGGTAAAAGGCCTTGAAAGCGAAAAGGAAGGAGGCCAAAGATGTGTGGAGTGTTACGGCTTGAGACTGGAAAGAACTGCTCAAGTAGCCCAACTGGGAGGCTTCGATATTTTTGCCACCACCCTTACTGTCAGCCCCTATAAAGATTACGGAACCATAACTGAAATCGGACTTTTCCTAGGGGAAAGGTATGGTATAGAGTATCTGGCAACTGACTTCAAAAAGCAAAACGGGTACCAGAGATCTATAGAGCTGTCTAAAGAATACGGTTTATACAGACAGGACTACTGCGGTTGCATATATTCTAAAGAGGAAAGAGAGAAAACCAGGAAATGAACAGACTATTGATTCCAAAAAACTACAGTTCGGCTCTTGACCATATGGAAACCCAAAGAGCTATTAAAAAGATCAAGGACTTTTTTCAGCAGGAGCTTGCTTACGGTTTGAATTTAAGAAGAGTGTCGGCGCCCCTCTTTGTCTTACCGGAATCAGGTTTAAACGATAACTTAAGCGGTGTGGAACGTACCGTTTCCTTTTCACTGAAGGATATGGGGGAAAGGGATGTGGAGATAGTTCAGTCTTTGGCAAAATGGAAAAGGATGGCTTTGGGAAAATACGGTATCCCTGTAGGTCACGGTATATATACAGACATGAATGCCATAAGAAGAGATGAGTATCTTGATAACCTTCATTCCATCTATGTGGACCAGTGGGACTGGGAAAAAGTGATGTTGAAGGAGGAGAGGAATGAACAGTATCTTAAGGAAACAGTAGTAACAATATATAATGCCCTGAAGAATTTGGGAGATTACGTTAACCGGCTTTACAGAAACGTAAGGACTGAAATACCTAATGAAATTACTTTTATTACGACTCAGGACCTTGAGGATATGTATCCTTCCCTTTCGCCAAGGGAAAGGGAAGATAGGATCTGTAAAAAGTATAAAGCAGTATTTTTACAGAACATAGGGTATCCTCTAAGATCGGGAATTCCTCACGATGGCAGAGCCCCTGACTACGATGACTGGACCTTAAACGGAGATATTCTTTTATGGAACGATATTCTTGAAATGGCCTTTGAAATTTCATCCATGGGCATAAGGGTGGATGAAGATGTTATGAGAATTCAGTTAAAGGCTTCCGGCAATGAAGACAGAGCAAATCTAGACTTTCATAAGGCTATTTTAGAAAAGAAACTGCCTTACTCCATAGGAGGAGGTATTGGCCAAAGTAGGCTATGTATGTTTTTCCTAAGAAAAGCTCATATTGGAGAAGTACAGGTGTCTGTATGGCCTGAGGACATGGTTAAGGAGTGTAAGGAAAACAATATTTTCCTGCTGTAGTAAAGGGGAAAGCATATGGCTTATGTGGATGTTATCCTTGCTGAGCCGGGAGAGCAGGCTGACACATATTATACTTATAAAACGAAGGAAGAGAATATTACAGAAGGCTCTGTTGTGGTTGTGCCCTTCACAAGGAACAATACTCCAAAGACTGCCGTAGTATTTAAAGTATATGATGAACTTCATGAGAAGGGATTTTCTGCAAAGGAGATTTTAGGTAAAGAGGAATACAGCTTTCCAAAGGAGCTGCTTGATACTGTCCTTTGGATTTCCAGACGGTATATTTCAAGAAAAAATGATGCATTAAGACTGATAATGCCTCCGGGAAAAGGCGAGGCGGCCCCCCATCTTGAAGAAGGGGAAGAGGAAAAGGACAAGGAGGTTTTGACCTTAAGACAAAAAGAGGTGATTGATGAAATTGCACCTTTTATGGAAAAGGCTGAATATAAGGCTTTCCTGTTACACGGTGTAACAGCCAGCGGGAAAACTGAAAGCTATATGAACTTAATAGATATTGCTTTAAAAAATGGTAAAACTGCAATTTTCCTTGTTCCTGAAATCGCCCTGACAAAACAGATTATAGACAGATTTAAAAGAAGATATGATGAAAAAATAATAGGGGTGATTCACAGCAGGCTTACGAAAAAAGAGCGGCAGGGTGAATGGATGGGTATCCTTAAGGGAGACAAAAGGATAGTCATAGGAGCAAGATCTGCAGTATTTTCACCTTTAAGGGACATAGGCGTAATCATTCTGGATGAGGAGCATGAAACCACATATAAGTCTGACATGACACCGAAATACGATACTCAGGAAGTGGCCATGAAAAGAGCTATGGCCCACAATGCAGTTTTAGTCCTGGGAAGCGCAACACCCTCAGTAACCACTATGTATAGAGCAAAAACAGGGATATATCAACTTCTTGAACTTAAGGAAAGGTATTCAAAGGTTCCTTTGCCTCTTATGAAGACGGTGGATATGAGAAATGAATTGCTATCAGGAAATACAAGCATATTCAGCACTGAGCTTACAGAGGATATTAAAAAGTGTTTAAGAGAAGATAAACAGGTAATTTTGTTTCTTAACAGACGCGGCTACTCCAACTTTATTTCCTGCAGACAGTGCGGATATATTATGGAGTGCCCCCACTGCGGAATATCCTTAACCTATCACAGGGGGCCTGACAGAGGCGTATGCCATTACTGCGGATACAAGGAAACGGTGCCTGAAATTTGTCCTTCATGCAAGAGCAAATATTTAAAGTACTTTGGTGCAGGCACACAGAAGGTGGAGGAGACCGCTAGAGAGATTTTTCCTGATGTACAGATTTCCCGCCTTGACCTTGATACTATCAAAAAAAGAGGCGCCCTGGAGGAAATCCTAAATGATTTTAAGGCTGGTAAAACGAAAATTCTAATAGGTACTCAAATTGTGGCAAAGGGTTTGGATTTTGATCAAGTAAGCCTTGTAGGCATAGTTTCTGCGGATATCACTTTAAATATTCCTGATTACAGGTCCTCTGAAAGAACTTTTCAATTGATTCTTCAGGCAGGGGGCAGAGCAGGAAGAAGGGAATCTCAAGGCAGAGTTTTGATACAGTCCTATACTCCTTTGCACTATGCTATAACCTGCGCTGAAAATCATGATTATAGCGGGTTTTATGAAAAAGAAATTGCCATAAGGGAATCATTGCAATATCCCCCCTTCAGTGACATGATTCAGGTTCTGGTGTTTTCCACAGATGAGGAAAGAGCGAAGGAATTTGGGTTAAAAGCCAGAAAATATATGGAAGACAAGGTTATTAAGGAGTATGGTCATAGAGAGGCTGAAAACATATATCCTTTAAGCATTGCTTTTTTAAAAAGAAAAAGCGGCGCTTTCAGGTATCAAATAGTAATTAGGTGTATAAAGAACAGGAGAAAGTTTTATTCCGCTCTCCTTTACGAGATGAGGGAAGAAATATTTAAGGGTAAAAAAGGTGTAAATGTTACAATTGACATTAACCCATACAGTTTTATGTAACAAGGAGCAGTTATAGATGGCGCTTAGAAAAATTGTCATAGAAGGTGACCCCATTTTAAGGAAGAAAGCAAGAGCCCTTGAGAAGGTGTCAGATAAGGAAAGAGAAATATTTTTGGATATGCTGGACACCATGAGAGAAGCAGATGGTGTAGGCCTTGCTGCGCCTCAGGTTGGGTTGTTAAAGCAGATGATCGTAGTTGAGGCCTCTGATCCTGATGATATAGAAAAGGCGAAGGAGGAGGACAGAGAGCCTTTAAAGCTTTTGTATTTTCTCGCAAATCCTGAAATTATAGAGGAAGAGGGATGCCAGGAGGGCGTGGAGGGTTGCTTAAGCGTGCCCGGCTTTGTGGGCACTGTAAAACGCCCCATGAAAATAAAGGTGAAAGCTCTCGATTACCATGGAGAGCCTGTGGAAATAGAGGTTGATAGATTTTTGGCGGTGGCCATATCCCACGAAATGGATCATCTTAGGGGAGTGCTTTTTACAGATAAAGCGTCAGATGTAAAGGAGGAGGAATATGAAGATAGTATTCATGGGGACTCCTGATTTTGCCGTTCCCTCCCTTGAAGCCTTGGTATCTGCCGGCCATGAGGTGGCTTTAGTAGTAACAAGGCCCGATAAAAAAAAGGACAGAGGCAAAAAGGTCCACTTTACTCCTGTAAAGGAAAAAGCCCTTATGCTTAATCTTCCTGTAAGTCAGCCGGAAACTTTAGTAAACAATGAAAGGTTTATGGAAAAGCTTATTGAGATTTCCCCCGACTTAATAGTATTGGTGGCTTACGGCAAGATTCTTCCGAAGGATGTGTTAGCCCTGCCAAAATATGGGGCTCTCAATGTTCATGCTTCCATTCTGCCAAGACATAGAGGAGCGGCGCCTATTCAGCATGCTATTCTACAAGGGGATGAAGTGGGCGGGGTTACCATTATGCAGATGAATGAGGGACTGGACCAGGGCGATATGATAGCCAATGTGAAGACTCTTATAGGAGGCTACACAAAGGATCAGCTTCATGATGAGCTTATGGTTAAAGGAGCGGAGCTTCTTGTGGAAATATTGCCTTCAATTGAAGACGGCACAGCAATATTCTTAAAGCAGGACGAGGCACTGGCGACTTACGCACCTGCCGTTTACAAGGAAATGGGAAGGATATCCTTTGACAGAAGCGCCCAGGAGATAGAAAGGCTCATAAGAGCCATGGATTCTTGGCCGGGAGCTTACTGCAACTACAAAGACAAACTATTAAAGATATGGTCAGGAATTCCCCTTGAGGGGAAGTCAAAGGAACCGCATGGCACCATTGTAGATGTATCGGAGGAGGGCATAAAAATAGCGTGTAAAAACAGCTATCTTCTTGCTACAGTCATACAGCTTCCGGGGAAAAAGAGAATGGCGGTGAAGGATTTTTTGAAGGGCAACAGCATTGAAAAAGGCCTGGTTTTAATGTAAAATGAATTGCGTGAAAAGGAGACAATCTTATGTTTGGTTATTATGATCCTACGATTATACTTTTAATACCTGCTATTATTTTCACTATGTATGCTCAGATGAAGGTCCAAAGAGCCTACACCACCTATTTAAGAGTGGAAAATAAAAAGGGTATTTCCGGGGCACAAGCTGCCAGAATGATTTTGGATGCAAACGGTTTAAGCAGTGTTCCTATAGAAATAACTGTAGGAAAGCTGTCCGACCACTACGATCCAAGAAAAAACATTATGCGGCTTTCACCTGATGTGAGCAGCAACGCTTCAATAGCGTCTGTGGCAATCGCAGCCCACGAAGCAGGCCATGCTATTCAGGATGAAAAGGTTTATTTGCCCCTGAAAATAAGGAACGGCTTGGCGCCTATTGTAAGCTTGGTGTCAAATTTAGCCTGGCCGCTGCTTATAATAGGTCTTGTTTTAACAGGAGCAGGACAGTATACAACGGGAAACTTCATTTTTAATATTGGTATTTTGTTTTTCGTAGGCGTAGTCTTATTTCATCTTGTGACTCTTCCTGTAGAGCTAAATGCCTCAAACAGAGCCCTTAAACAGTTAGTAGATCTGGATATTTTATATATTGAAGAAAAGGCAGGAGCTAAAAAAGTCCTTTCAGCGGCTGCCTTAACTTATCTTGCTGCTCTTGCTACAGCAATAGCTAATCTTCTAAGGATATTGGCAATCAGAGGGAGGAATTAAGGATGGACATCAACAGAAAAACTGCTTACCTTACACTGATGGATGTGGAAAATAAACGATCCTACTCCAACATCGCACTGAATCACCAAATACAGAGGAACAGACCTGATAACCCTGCTTTTGTGAGAGAACTTGTATACGGAGTATTAAAAAACAAAATGCTCCTTGATTATGTTGTAGACCATCTGGTGCCTACAGGTTCTTCGAAACTTAAAATGCAGGGTTTAAATATTCTTAGAATGGGACTTTACCAATTATCGAATATGGGAAGCGTTCCTGAATATGCTGCCGTAAACGAAACTGTAAATCTGGCAAAAAAGTTTTGTAAGGGCAGAGACGGCTTCATAAACGGAGTCTTGCGTACTTACATAAGAAACAAGTACTCCATAAGTCTTCCTGACAGGGCAGAGGATGAAGTTAAATACCTTTCAATCAAGTACTCCTATGAGCCATGGATTATTGAATTGTGGCTGAAGGAGTATGATATGGAATTTGTGGAGGAGCTTTTAAAGGCGGGAAATGAAACGCCTCAAACGGTAATAAGATTGAACTGGCAAAAGGTGATGAAAAAGGACCTGATAAAAAACTTAACGGAAAAGGGCTTTGAAGTGGAGGAAGGAAAACTGTCACCTAATGCTCTTTACGTGAAGGGCTCAAATCTTCTTAATACACAGATGTACAGAATGGGAATGTTCTCCGTTCAGGATGAAAGCTCTCAGCTTGCCACTATTATGCTGGACCCAAAGCATGGCGATTTTGTTATGGATGTATGTGCGGCACCGGGCGGTAAAACTCTTGCCATTGCCGAAAGAATGAATAATACAGGTACGGTGCTGGCATCTGATGTATATACGAGAAAGGTTGCCCTAATCGAGAAGGAAGTGAAAAGACTGGGGCTTTCCAATGTTAAAACAAGAACGTATGATGCCACAAAGGTTGACACTGCTCTTATTGGAAAAGCCGATAAGGTTATTGTAGATGCCCCTTGCACAGGCCTTGGGGTAGTAAGAAGAAAGCCTGAAATAAAGTATAAGAAGTGGACCTGGGAAATGGACAGCCTGCCAAGAAAACAGCTTGCAATACTGTCTTCATCATCAAAGTATGTGAAGATGGGAGGCACTCTTCTTTATTGTACATGTACTATAAATGCAGATGAAAACGAAAGAGTGGTTACCGACTTTTTAAGAAAGAACAAAGACTTTGTAAGCAAGGAAGTAGTTAAGCTGTATCCTCATATAGACGGTACAGATGGTTTTTTCATCTGCAAAATGACAAGAACTGATGACGTTATAGGTCGTACAGAGTATTAAAGGAGATTTGATGCAGGTTGGATTTAAGAGCGACAGAGGACTAAAGAGGGAGAACAACGAGGACGCCTGTTTTGTAATGCCAAAAGAAGGGGTTTTCGTTATTGCCGACGGAGTAGGCGGAGGAGCCTGCGGTGAAATTGCCTCAAGAACGGCAGTTGCCATGGTGGCTGAATATGTGAGAAACAACCCTGAAATCAACATAACAGACATAACTACAGCCATATCATATTTCCTCCCCTGTCTGGAAGAGATTAATGAGAAAATCATTGTGATGTCAGAGACTCATCCTGAAAACACGGGGATGGCAACTACTATAGTTATTTGCTATGTTGGAGGGAAAAGAGCATATTTCGTTAATATGGGAGACAGCCGCGGCTATATTTACAGAAATGACAGGCTGAGGCAGGTGACTGAAGACCACAGCTATGTAAACGATCTTGTAAAAACGGGCATTATAACGGTGGATGCTGCTGTTAAACACGAAAAGAAACATATGATTACGAAAGCTTTAGGTGGGGATCTTGTGGCAGAGCCTGACTTTTTTAAAGCCAACCTTCAGGAAGGCGATATTATCATGTTATGTACAGACGGGCTGTATCAGGAGGTAGAGTCTGTTGAAATAAAGAAAATACTGGCTCAAGACCACACCATGAATCAGGCAACTTCAGAGCTTGTAAAAAAAGCAAATCAAAACGGAGGCGGAGATAATATTACCGTCATCTGTATTAAAGTCTAGGAGGGAAGTTTTGTATGAGTAGCAGAATCCTTGCAGGCAGATACGAATTATTGGAAAGAATCGGTGATGGAGGCATGGCAGTTGTGTATAAGGCCAGATGCAGACTTCTTAACCGTTTCGTTGCCATAAAGATTTTAAAGCCTGAATTCACGAAGGATTTAAAGTTTATTGAGAATTTTAAAAGGGAATCTCAGGCAGCAGCAGGGCTTTCCCATCCTAATATTGTGAATATTTACGATGTGGGAAGAGAAGGAAACATCCATTATATAGTGATGGAGCTTGTGGAAGGAAAGGTTTTAAGCGACATAATCAAGGAAGAAGGCCCCATGGAGTGGAGGAAGGCCACAGAGATTGTGAAGCTTATGGCATCGGCATTAAGCCTGGCCCACGAAAACCATATTATTCATAGAGATGTGAAGCCGCAAAATATCCTCATTACTAAAGACGGAGTTCCGAAACTGGCAGACTTTGGAATTGCCAAAGCTGTAAACGCAACGACTCTTGTGGGCACCACAGGTGCGGTTATGGGTTCCGTCCACTACTTTTCTCCCGAGCAGGCAAGAGGCGGATATGTAGATGAGAAATCAGATATTTATTCGCTGGGAATAGTACTTTACGAGCTTCTTACAGGTAAAGTTCCCTTTGACGGAGACAATCCTGTAAATGTGGCTTTAATGCATATAAATAACCCAATGCCCTCACCCTCAAAGCAGGTAAGCGGAATCCCGCCACAGCTGGAGCAGGTGGTGATGAAGGCATCGAAGAAGTATCAAAGCGAGAGATTTTCTTCTGCGGAGGAAATGTTTGAGGCCCTTTCGGATGTGGAGCACAACCACAGCATTTTAGGCAAATTAATATATACGGGAACGGGCAATGGGGCTTCTGAAAGGGAAGAGGAAGGTAAACCGGAAAACACCCATAAGAAAAGTTCTGACACGAAAGCTTCCGGAAATGGAAAGGGTTCATCCCATAAACCTGGGGGACCTTTTTGGAAAAAGAAGCCCTTCCCCATTATTTTAGCCTTAATCGTGGCTCTGCCTTTAAGCCTGGGGATTTATAAAATTGCATCTGACGGTGTCTTTGGCGCCAAGGAGCTTGAAGCACCTGATCTTAGAGGAATGATGATGGAGGAAGCTGAAGCCTTCGCTGAAAGGAGCAACCTTATGGTGAAAGCAGGCGACATAGTTTACAGCGAAGAATACGAGGAAGGTCAAATAGTATCACAGAGCCCTTCACCTGAAACTGTGATTAAGGAAAATACCACCATCATAGTGAACCTTTCAAAGGGATCAAGGGAAGGGACTGTTCCCAATATCGTAAGCAAAACATATAAGGATGCAGTGTTCTTTTTGGAGAAGTACGGATATAATATCGGTTCAGTCACCTATGAAAATGCAAATCAACCGGAAGGTCTTGTTCTTAAACAAAGCCCTGAGCCTGGAGAAGAAGCAGCCCCCGGTACCTTTGTGAACTTCGTGGTAAGCCTTGGAATCACTGAAAACAAATCCATGGTTCCTCTTCTCTCAGGCCTTACAGAGAAAGAGGCAACCACCTTGCTTCAGGAAAATAACCTTGCCATAGGACAAGTTATGATGGAGAGAAATGACAGCGTTCAGGAAGGAATAGTTTTTTGGCAGAGTTTGGGTGCCAACACTCTTGTTAATCCCGGGACTGCAATAAACATTAAGATCAGCGGAACTCCAAGCCAGGAAAATGCATCCTATACCATACCTCTATATATTGACTTTTCCGATGCCTCAAATGAAGTTTTTTATCTGACGGTGGCAATATCCGATGAAGGCGGAACCCACAATATTCTGTACAATGCACAGAGAAACAAGGCTGACGGAGGAGGAACAGTCACCTTATCGGGAACGGGGCAGGGAACAGTGTCCGTTATCTTTGATACGGCTGAGATTGCCAGATACCAGGTGAATTTCAGAACCGGAGAATTAAAGTAGTATGAAGGGAAGAATAATTAAGGGAGTAGGAGGATTTTATATAGTACGGCCTTCAAATGAAAAAAAAGAAGTTATGTCAAAGGCAAGAGGAGTCTTTAAGAAGGAAGGTTTAACGCCTCTTGTGGGAGATTATGTGGAATGGGACATGCTTCAAGATAACACCGGCATTATTACAGATATCTATGACAGGAAGAACAGCTTCATAAGGCCTTCCGTATCGAATATTGATATACTTTTAATAGTGATGGCCTTTGACAGACCCTTGTATGATATGAGGCTTTTGGATAAACTTATTGTAACGGCGGAACAAGCCTTGACGGATCCTGTGATAATATTTAATAAGATGGATTTGGAAAAACCAGGGGACAGGGAAACAATCAATAGTATTTATAAAGACCTTTATCCCCTGTACTTTGTAAAGGGGCTGACGGGAGAAGGCATAGAGGAAGTAAGAAAAACCATAAAAGGAAAAACCTCAGCACTGACAGGCCAAAGCGGAGTGGGAAAATCTACTATTCTAAACAGGATATTCAAAGAGGAGAAGGCAGAGACGGGAATTATTTCCCACAAAAGTAAAAGAGGTAAACATACTACAAGACATGTGGAGATCTTTCTTTATGATGAGGATACAGAAATTCTTGATACGCCCGGGTTTTCCTCCTTTGAAACAAGCATGGAGGATGGCCACAGACTTTCAGATTATTTTATAGATATTAACAGACTTCAAAAGGACTGCAGGTTTAGAGATTGTAAACATGTAAACGAGCCGGGCTGCAGGGTAATAGAGGCGGTGAAAGAAGGCGACCTGTCTGAATCAAGATACAGCTCCTATTTAGAGCAGTTAAAGGAACGGGAGCTTTTCGAAAAAGAAAGATTTAAGTAGGAGGTGAAGGACCATGGCAAAATTGGCACCATCCATACTGTCTGCTGATTTTTCCGAACTGGCTCTGGAGGTTCAGAGAATCGAGAAAGGCGGGGCTGACTATATTCATGTTGATGTGATGGACGGCCATTTCGTTCCTAATATCAGCTACGGTGCTACAGTTATGAAATCCCTTTCAGGTAAAACAAAGCTTCCCTTTGATGTTCATTTGATGATTGAGGACCCTGATAAGTACATACCTGAATTTGTTACGGACAATACTTTATATATTACAGTTCATCAGGAAGCTGTACATCATCTCCACAGAACCTTAATGTATATAAAATCCCTGGGAGTAAAGGCGGGGGTTTCAATAAATCCCTCCACTCCTTTGTCTCAGCTTGAGGAAATCTTGCCCTATGTAGACCTGGTGTTAATAATGTCTGTTAACCCCGGGTTTGGCGGACAAAAGCTTATACCTGAATGCCTTGATAAAATCGAAAGGCTAAAGGAAATAAGGGATGAAAACGATTACCCCTTCCTAATTGAAATAGACGGGGGAGTAACTTTGGGAAACCTGAAGCAGGTAATAAAAGCAGGAGCGGATATAGTGGTGGCAGGCTCTTCCATATTTCACACAGAAGACAGGGAGAAGACTACGAAGGAGTTCGTAAAAATAATTAAATAAATCATATTGAGCTTATGGACAGACCGGGGAAACGCCGGTCTGTTTTATTATGTCGATAATGGTTCATTGACTGAGGAAATAGAGGATGTAATATTAAAGTATGGTAAAATATGGATTTTTAAGAAGAGCCGACTCTTATAGAAACTACATAAAACCAGCTTTGGGGCTGTTCCTTATGGCCCTTGCCGTAACAGGATTCTTTTATTGGGAAAGCGCAGGCAGAGAAGCTTTTCAGGAGGACATAATACTTGTGGCATCCATAAACATGGAAAAAGGTCATATCATGGATGAAAAGGATGTTGAGGAAGTATCTTTAAGCAGAAAGCTTGTACCGGAGAAAGCCTTAAGAAGCAGTGATTTTGAGAAAATTAAGGATATGGAGGCAAAGCAATTCATTCCTAAAAACAGTCCCTTAGTATTGGGCTACTTTGAAAAACCCGAAACAAGGATAAAAGAGGGCCATTCCCTCTTTACTGTTTTCAGCGAATGGATTTTTTCAAGAAGCAGCACCTTGAGAAGCGGAGACACCATAGATATCTATAAAAAAAGCGATCTGCTTCTTCTTGGAACCTATAAGGTGGCTTGTGTAAAAAACCAGGAGGATAAAGAAGTTAAATCATCAAAAGAAAACTCCGGAGAAGAAAGCACAGGAATAATACACCATATTGAGGTGGAGTGCACCTTGGAGGATTATGAAGTTTTACTAAATCAGGCTTCATTGGGTGAAACATTTATTCTGGTCCAGAGGAGCTTATGAAATGATACTTTCTTTTCACGGAGCAGACAATAAAACAGGGACAACCCAGCTTTCACAGACAACTGCATTTATGTGGGCCGGGTTGAATAAGGATAAAAAGGTCCTTGTGGTTTCCTTGAATAAAAAGAGGAGCTCTCAGTTCATAAGCGAAAGCTGTTTATCCATAGAGACTTACAGAAACAGAGACAGCGACAGCGTTTTTGAGAAATACAAAATATCTCATAATTGCTATTTCATGGCAGGGCCTATGCAGGAGTGGCAGGAAAGGAGATATTACCCTGAGGACTCTTTAAAAATGTTGGCTGAAGCAAGAAAGTACTTCGATTTAACAGTCTGTGATACAGGATCGGATATTACAAGCGGCCTTGCCATAGGTGCCTTAACCGTGTCGGATTGCAATGCCCTTGTTCTTACTCAAGATGAGGAAACTCTTTTAAGATGGGAACAGCTTTTAGAGATTTATCAAAAGCTTAATCTAAATTTTCAAGTTACAGTTGTGAATAAATACAGGAAGGACCTTCCTGCAACGAAGGATTACATTGAAAAGAGATTAAAGGTTAAAGGGGAGGTTGTTACAATTCCCTATTTAAAGACAGGTTATAAAGCGGCAGTTTTAAGAAAGACATTTTTAGACAGCTCATACAAGAGTTATCATAAATATTTTCTAAAGCTTATTGAAACTATGGAAGTGAAACATGGGACAGGATGAATTTCGTTTTGAGGACCATATTCTAAAAGGAGAAGACAACAAGGTTTCAGACTCTTCAAGGGAAGACTTCTATGAGGTATGTAAAATAGTTAAGGAAAGCTTTTCAAAGGGCTGGGAGGATTCCGGGGAATATTTGGAGGAGCTTATAGATATCCAGAAAAAAGCCATAATGGGATACAAGGAAGAGGCTGAATTCTTTAAAGAAAAAATTAAAAGTATCCTTATGGAAAAAGGGATTGAACATTCTCAATTTCCTCCCTGGTACGAAAACCTTACAGAAGGTGTCTATCACGAAAGCTTTGGCATGGGTCCTCTCGCAGAATGGTTCAAGGATGAATATAAAGAATCCAGCTCCTTAAAGGTTATAGGAGACAGGATTTACTTTCTGGAAAAAGGAACCATGGTGCTGAAGGAACAGAGGATCTCAAAGGAAAGAAGGGATCAGCTCATAAGGGCACTTTTACTCTTAAAGCCAAAGGAGAGAATAAGCCTTTCATTTCATGAGCTTTATCTCCTTGACGGCACAAGGGTGACTGTCTTCAAGGGTGATATGGTAAAGGAAAACCAGGAAGCAATAATTTTCAGAAGGTACATAATACCTGAATACACCTTTAAAGAGCAGGCAGAAAGAGGGACCATCCCATATTGCGCCATAGACCTTTTTGAGATGATGGTAACATTGGGCTTCAATGTAGCATTTTTAGGAGCTGTGAGAACCAGCAAAACTACTTTTTTATCTACATGGCAAAGTATGGAGGACCCTTCCCTGGAAGGGGTTATGGTGGAGACAGATCCTGAAATACCTCTGGAGAAGCTTATACCAAAGGCGCCTCTTATCCAGCTTCTTGCAGATAAGGAAAGGATGCAGGACATTACAAAGCATCTCATGAGAAGCGACGGTGATTACATTATCATGGGGGAGGCAAGAGATGCCCTTTCTCTTGACGCACTTATAAAGATCACCAAGAAAGGCACCAGAAGAGTAAAGCTTACTTATCACTGCCAGGACCCCAAAAGCTTTCCCTATGATGCTGCCTATGAAATTGCAAGAGATCTGGGAGGAGATTTAAATTTTTTAGTGAAACGCGTTGCCGAATCCTTTGATTTTCTTTTTCACTTCATTCAGCTGAAGGACAAGAGCCAAAAGAGGCTTAACAGCATTTATCAGATGAACTACGACCAAATAAGACAGAGGGTGGTCTATAACAGGATATTAAAATACCTGCCCGGTAAAGACAGCTGGACTTTTTCACCGCTTTTGGAAAATCAGGGTACTGAGCTTGCGGCTTTGGAAGATCTCAAAGTGTACAGAGAGTTTAAAGGGAAGCTTAAGGAACTTTCCGATAATGAGGAGGTGAAATAATTGGATACGGATTATATCTACTCCATAGCCATAGTATTAACCTTCCTCCTGGGAGCTTCCCTGTTTTTCAGCCAATCCTTCAGCCTTGGCCTTTTATCCTTCAAAATGCGTAAAAGGCTTAAACAAAAGAGAAAAGAAGGAAAGGAGGGGAAACTTTTCTATATTTTGAGAGTCAGCCTTTTTACAATTACAGGAAAGGACCTGCCTCCTGTTCTATTTGTACTTGTTACAGTTGTTAACGCTTTTGCCTTAAGCCTTGTAACCTTAAGATTCTATGGAGTATTCATAGGTATAACAGTGTTTTCTTCGGCTCTCCTTCTGCCTTACGGATTTCTGTTCATAAAGCTGAAAACTGTAAGGGATAAAGTGAGCCATGAAGCAGAAGGCTTTTTAGGCTCTTTTCTTTCAAGCTACAGATCCTCTGAATGCGATGTTTTGGAAGCCATAAGCAGGATGATTCCAAAAAAAGTAAAGGCAAAATCCCTGGAAAGCTTTTTGGCGAAGCTCCTTTATACAGTGCGTAATGACAGCTCGGCCAAATCTGTGAAAAAGGCAGAAGCTGAGTTTTCTTTTTCCGTAAACACAAAGTGGGGAAAGCTTCTGTCCTACAACATGGCAATAGGCATTCTTACGGGAGAAGATATTTCCATAGCCTTGGAAGATATATTTCTTCAGATGAGAGAAGCAAGAGTCCTCTTTGAGAAGCGAAAGCGAATGAATCAGGAAACCATTAAGATGGTTATGTTTTTAATTCCTGCCATGTACGCCTTTACAGTGTTTTCAGCAAGGAATTTTATAGGCCTAACCATGGGGGAATTCATAAGGTATCAGTTTCAGGAAAGGATAGGCTTTATGCTTTTTATGACCATCCTTCTTTTGTTTCTCATAAACCTTATGATACTTGAATATATTAGAAACAGGCCTCTTGATTTTTAGGTGAGGATATGGAAAAGATTCAAGGGTTACTATTATTAATCTTTATAGCCGGCGCATTGTTGTTTTCAGGGATACTTACATCAGAGAGGCTTTTCCATGTCCTTAAAAGGTTAAAAAGGGAGAACAGGGAGACAGAAGGTGAAATTGCGAGAGATATGGCTTTTTTAAGGAACCTTTTAAAGCTGAACAGCGGTAAATCCTTAAGCCTAGACCATATACTTACAAGGCTTTCGGAAAAGGAGGGACCTCTTAAAAAATCCTACATAGCCATGGTGCAAAGCTTAAGAATACAAGGACCGGAAAAGGCTCTTGAAAGCTTCGTAAAGGAAACACAGGGGATGATGGCAAAGGAGTATGGAAACATTCTTTTGAAATGGGATGAGCTTGACCCTACTCAGCTTCAGGAAATTCTTTACTCTCATCAAAAAACCTTAAGGGAAACCATTGTGACAGAAAAAATTGGAAGAGATGAGATGATCAGCGACCTTATATTCTTGCCTGCAGTAGTAAATATTTTGTTAATACTGATAAATTTTATCTACACCACTTACTATGTGCGGCAGATGGAAGTATTCACTATGTTGTTTTAGAAAAGGAGAACAAAATGAAACAGATAATCGTTTTAGTGGCAATGATTGCCCTTGGAATTGCCATAGCAGGAATTATTTCGGGATTCTCAAAAACGGCCGAAGACCTGGGCCAAGGGGCCATAAGCAGCATCGTTGATATGGGGCTTCCCATGGAATCGCAATGAAACAGTTTATAGTTTTAATTGCCATGATAGCTTTAGGAGTATTTCTTCACCAACTTATAATAGGTCCTCAGGAAGGCTCCATTCTCTCAGAAATGAAGGAGTTGTGGGAAAGGATGATAATATACAGGGGAGCATTTTAAATGAAGCAGTTTATAGTTCTCACAGCTTGTTTGCCCCTAATACTCCTTATAATGCTTCAAATTATTTACGAACAGAAAGACTTGATGAGAGTTGAAGCTATTCAAAGTATCGTCTATCAGGCAAGGGAAGAAGCAAGGCTTTCAGGATACTTTTCAGAAAGCCTTATGGACAGCATAAGGGAGGAGCTGCTCTCGGTAGAAGGAGTTATGGAAGCAAATTTTGAATCTGATGTTAAAGAGCCTCTTGAAAGGTATTCTTTGGGAGAAAACAGATTCATTGATTACAAAATCAGCCTTAAGATAAAAAATGTTATGGCGGGAGGCGGCTTTTTAATAGGCGAAGGAAAGAATATTTACTCCATGGTTTTGGAAGGTTCTGTGGCCAGTGAGTATTTAGGACAGGCGCCATGAAGACCTACATTGTTTTCATAAGTATTTTAGTGGTCACCCTTCAGCTTATAGCCTTCCAGCAGGAATACAGGAAATACTCTCTGTTAACGGATTTTGTAAAGGAAGTTTCGGAAGAATGTGCTTTAAGGGAAGCTTTGCTCATAGATGAAGAAAGTCTAAGAGGAGGCGATTTCAGATTTCTTAAAAGAGGGGATGATGCAGATATATGTTTACAGGAGTTTCTAAGCAGACTGAATCTTGAAGGAAAAGGCGCCTTAACCTTAACCTTTGATGATCAAAATAAGCACGTTACAGCCTTGGTTACAGTTGATGCTTCAAAGCTCTTTAGATTGCCATACTTTAAAGGGAAAGAAATTATAAAGGAGTCCTGTTATGAAGTAGTTTTAGAAACTTGAAAATCTTGTCTATACCTATCCTAATGTGTATAATATTAGGGTGGAGGGTTAGGTTATGGATATACGATTTTGTGGGGCATCAAGAGGAGTTACAGGCTCCTGCCACTATATAACTTCAAAGAATCACCAAGTTCTGTTGGACTGCGGTCAGTACCAGGGAGGGAAAACCGAAGAAGCCTTGAACTTCGGTGATTTTTGTTTCGACCCAAAAGAAATCGAGTGTGTTATTTTAAGTCACCCTCATATAGATCACTGCGGGAGAATACCTCTTTTAGTTAAAAGAGGCTTTAAAGGTCCCATTTACTGCACAGATGCCACAGCGGATCTCCTTGATGTAATGCTGAAGGATTCTGCCTACATTCACGAAAGGGAGGCGGAATGGAAGAATGAAAAACTGAAAAGAGCAGGTAAAACAGAGCTTTTGAAGCCTTTGTACACCATCGATGATGCTCTTGATTCTCTTCTTATGGTAAAGCCTGTTTTATACGATGAGCTGGTGGAAATAAATGAGGACATGAAAATCGTATTTAATGAGGCAGGCCACATATTGGGCTCAGCCATTGTGGAGCTTTGGGTGGATGACAGGGAGCCAAAGGGCGAAAACATTCTAAAGCTGGTTTACACAGGTGATTTAGGAGCGAAGGACAGACCTATTTTAAGGGATCCCAAATACATTAAAAAGGCTGACTACCTCATAATGGAAGCAACTTACGGCAACAGACTTCATCCTGAAAATGCCACCAGCGTGGACGAGCTTCTGTCCATAGTGTTAAAGACAGTTAAAAGAGGAGGAAACGTTATAATTCCTTCCTTTGCGGTGGGCAGGACCCAGGAGCTCATATACCAGTTCAACAGGTTCTACGAGGACCATCCCGAAGCGAGAAAAGCTCTTGATGATGTGATGGTATATGTGGACTCACCTATGGCAAAAACTGCCACAGAAGTTTTCAGAAGAAATGTTCAAGTCTTTGATGAGGAGACAAGAGCATACATCTTAAGAGGAGATAACCCTCTGGATTTTAAAAACCTTAAATTTACAAGATCTGTGGAGGAGTCACGATTTCTGAATACAGATACTGCGCCTAAAGTAATAATTTCTGCCAGCGGAATGTGTGAGGCCGGCAGAATAAGGCACCACCTAAAGCACAATATTTGGAAAGGAAAGAACAGCATAGTTTTCGTTGGGTATCAGGCGGAAGGCACTTTAGGAAGGAAGATTCTTGATGGGGCAAAGGAAATAACCCTCTTTGGCGATAAGATATATGTTAATGCCGAGATTTATGATCTGGAAGGCTTTTCAGGTCATGCAGACAGGGACGGCCTTTTAGATTGGCTTTCCGGCTTTGTGAAGGAACCTAAGAAAATATTTCTTGTACACGGCGAGATGCAGGCAAAGATTGACTTTGCAGAGTATGTGAAGGAAAAGCTGGGCTATACATGTAAAGTAGTTAAAACTGACAGCATATATCATCTTGACAGCGACGAGTTTCAGACTGTGGAAGAGACATGGGAAGATATGGTGGATAAGGAAGGCTTTGAAGAAATAAAAGACAGGGTGGACAAGGTTTTGGAAGCTCTGGAAGACGCCGCTTTAGAGCCTAACTTAAAGATCGGAAAAGAATTTGATCACCAAAGGGTAGCTGACATCAAAAACCTTCTTCTGGCTCTTGAAAAGGATGCCATTAACTTACGGTCCCTGGTTGGAGAAAAGCATGATAATACCATGGAGCTTCCTCAGGAGACGGAGAAAATATAATGGCCCAAGGACTCAACAAAATTGTAATAGGAATTGCAGGAGGTACAGGCTCCGGTAAAACCACCTTGATTGAAAGGATTCAAACTGAGTTTAAAGAGGGCATAGTAGTACTGGCCCATGATTATTATTATAAAGACAGAAGCGAGCTTGAATTGAAGGAGAGGGAAAGATTGAATTATGATCATCCTGATTCCTTCGAAACAGACCTTTTAATAAACCACATCAATAAGCTTAAAAACGGCGAATCTGTTTTCAGACCTGTATATGACTTTACCATTCACAACAGAACAAAAGAAAAGGTAAAAGTTGATACTGCCGATGTTATAATCGTGGAAGGCATTCTTATTTTTGAGAATCGGGAATTAAGAAATCTGTTCGATATAAAGATCTTTATAGACACAGATGCAGATGTAAGGATAATCAGAAGAATACTTAGGGATGTGAAGGAAAGGGAAAGAAGCCTGGATTCCATAGTAAACCAGTATATGTCCACAGTTAAGCTGATGCATGAACAGTTTGTGGAGCCAAGCAAAAAGTATGCGGATATCATAGTTCCGGAAGGCGGCTTTAACACTGTGGCACTGGAGATGATAAACGAAAGAATCCACGCACTTTTAGAGAAAAAATAGCTCTAATTATTTCAATTATTGTGTTATAATGCATAGGCATTATACAGAATACAAAATACATAAATATACTAAATGAAACTGAATGGAGGAAGAAAATGTTAAGAGACGCATTACCTAAGGTAAATATGCCCTTACCGGGTCCGAAAGCACAGGAGGCTATTAAAAGAAGAGAAGCCTGTATGCCTGATGCCATTAAGTGCGGATACCCCCTGGTGATTAAAAGGGGCGAAGGCGCCATGTTTGAGGATGTGGACGGAAACATCTTTTTAGATTGGGTTGCAGGTGTAGGTGTTTTAAATATTGGATATTCACATCCAAAGCTCATAGAGGCAGTTAAAGAGCAATCTGAAAAATACTTTCATGCCATGATGAACATTACGACTCATGAAAGATATTTGGAGTATGCAGAAAAAATCAATAAAATCGCTCCTGTCAGAGGAAAAGAAAAGAAGACCATGTTCGTTAACTCAGGGGCAGAAGCCGTTGAAAATGCGGTAAAAATCGCAAAAAGTGTTACGGGAAGGCCTAATGTAATAGTATTTACAGGAGCTTTTCACGGAAGAACCATGCTTACCATGACCATGACAGGTAAAAGCGCTTACGCTGTTGGAATGGGACCATTTCCAAACGGAATCTTCAGAGCGGAGTTCCCCAATCTTTACAGAAGGCCAAAAGGCATGACAGAAGAAGAGGGAGTTAAGTTCTATATTGATAAAATCAAAGCACTTTTCATAGAAGGTACACCTGCAAAGGATGTGGCCTGTATAGTATTTGAGCCTGTTCAGGGAGAAGGGGGATTTGTACCTGCACCTTTTGAATGGGTGAAACAGCTGAGAGAGCTTTGTGACGAAAACGGTATAATGATGATTGCAGACGAGGTGCAGACAGGATGGTCAAGATCAGGAAAGATGTTTGTTTCCGAGTATTACAAGGAAAAAGGCATGGAGCCGGATATTATTGCTACAGCTAAATCCATGGCAGGAGGACTTCCAATATCCTGCGTAATGGCAAGCAAAGAAGTGATGGATAAAGTAACTGCGGGAGTAATAGGCGGCACCTACGGCGGGAACGCTTTAGCCTGCGCTTCCGGTATTGCAGTGCTTGATGTAATGGTTTCAGAGGATTATCCTGCAAAAGCCCGTAAAATTGCTGAAATCTGCATGGACAGGTTCAACAAATGGAAGGAAAAGTATTCCTTCATAGGAGATGTGAGAGGAATAGGAGCTATGATGGGAGTTGAGTTCGTTAAGGATAAGGAAACAAAAGAGCCATATCCTGAACTAGTAACTCAGATTGTGAACAAGGCAGTACAGAAGGGATTAGTCATTGAAGCAGCAGGAACATATAACAACGTCATAAGATTCCTATCTCCCCTATGCGTAACAGAAGAACAGCTTTTAGCCGGATTGGCAATTTACGAAGAGGTTCTTGACGAACTGAATAAATAGAAGAAAAAAACAAAAACTTGAAGAACTAATAAAGCTGTGAGCAGCTCCAAGGCTGTTCACAGTTTTATGAAAAGAAAGGATTAGGAGGAAGACATAATGAGCGACTTCAAAGAGCTTAAACCTGTACTTGATAAATATGGTAAGGTACCTGGGAGCCTAATAACAATACTGCAGCAGACTCAGGACATTTACGGATATTTGTCCAAGGAGGCCATTGAGCATATCTCTTTGGCAACAGGTATTAAAGCGGCAAAAATTTATGGAGTAGCCACCTTCTATGCCCAATTTAGACAGAGTCCTATAGGTAAATACCTTATTATGATGTGTAAGGGAACTGCCTGTCATGTTAATGGGGCCGATTTTATTGAGGAAGCGATTATGGAGCACTTGGGTATTAGAGATGGGGAAACCACCGAAGACGGGATTTTCACCTTAAACAATGTGGCATGTCTGGGATGCTGTTCACTGGCACCTGTCATGATGGTGAAATCAAAGGACGGTGACGAGACTTACGGCAACCTAACTAAGGATAACGTAAAGAAAATCTTAAACGAGATTAAATCAAGGGGACAGGAGGTGGAAGCTGCATGCGGATTGTAGTAGGACAGGGAAGTTGCGGAATAGCAACAGGTGCAAAGAAAACTGCATCTGAGTTGGAAAGACTCATTAAAGAAAAAGATCTTAACATACAGGTGGGAACTACAGGATGCGTGGGCACATGCTATCTTGAACCTATTGTAGATATATATGATGATGATAACAACCTGACCAGATACGTTAAGGTTCAGCCTGAAGATGTAGAGAAAATTATGGAAAGCCATTTCTCCTGCGAACTGGGAAAGGATTCCTCTCACTGCATTACAAGAGCAGATGAAGAGGTAATCGAAAAGCAGAAGAGAGTGGTTTTAAGAAATTGCGGAGTTATAGACCCTGAAAACATTGATGAATATATTAATGCAGGAGGCTATAAAGCCATAGAAAAAGTATTTAAGGAAATGACACCTGAGGATGTTATTGAAGTGATGAAGGTGTCAGGCTTAAGAGGAAGAGGCGGAGCAGGATTTCCCACCTGGTTCAAGTGGAATGCAGCCCGTCAAAACAATGCTAAAACAAGGTATACAGTGTGTAACGCTGACGAAGGGGACCCCGGTGCATTTATGGACCGTTCAGTTTTGGAAGGAGATCCTCACTCCCTTATTGAAGGTATGATGATATCAGGCTTTGCCATGGGAGCAAACGAAGGCGTTATTTATTGTAGAGCAGAATATCCATTGGCAATTCACAGACTTGAAAAAGCTATCGAACAGGCAAGGGAGAAAGGCTATTTAGGAAAGAATATCTTAGGCTCAGGTTTTGACTTTGACTTAAGGATAAAAGCAGGAGCCGGTGCATTTGTGTGCGGTGAAGAGACTGCTTTAATAGCATCCCTTGAAGGTGAAAGAGGAATGCCCAGATTAAAGCCTCCCTTTCCTGCATCAAAAGGTTTCTGGCAGCTGCCCACAAACATTAATAACGTGGAGACCTTGGCAAATGTGCCCTGGATTATCGCTAACGGAGGCGAAGCTTTCGGCTCCATGGGGACTGAGAAATCAAAGGGAACAAAAGTATTTGCCCTTGCGGGAAAGATTAAAAAAGGCGGTCTTGTGGAAGTGCCTATGGGAATGACACTTGAAGAGATAATCTTTGATATAGGGGGCGGCATAAAAAACGATAAGAAGTTTAAGGCAGTTCAGATGGGCGGCCCCTCAGGAGGTTGTATTCCTGCAGAGCTGAAAGATACTCCTGTAGATTATGAGAACATAGGAAGAATCGGTGCCATCGTAGGCTCAGGAGGTATGATCGTAATGGATGAAGACACCTGCATGGTGGATATGGCAAGATACTTCCTTGACTTCACAAGAAAAGAGTCCTGCGGCAAATGTAACTACTGCAGACTTGGCACAAAGAGAATGCTGGAAATTCTTGAAAGAATAACTGAGGGTAAAGGAAGAGACGGAGATATAGAGCTGCTGGAAGAATTGGCTTCCAAGGTAAAGGACGGCTCTATGTGCGGCCTGGGACAGACAGCTCCAAATCCTGTCTTAACCACCATTAAGTATTTTAGAAATGAGTATGAGGACCATATATATAATCATACGTGTACTGCAAAATCCTGTAAGGCTCTCTTTGAGTTTTTCATCACAGATAATTGTACAGGCTGTACGGTATGTGCAAGAAACTGTCCTGTCAACTGTATATCAGGTGAGAGAAAACAGCTTCACGTTATAGATCAGACCCTTTGTACAAAGTGCGGCAAGTGCGAAGAGGTCTGCAGATTCGATGCAGTTAAGAGAAGGTAGAAAGGAGGAATGGAAAATGAACAAATTCAGATTGAATATTGACGGAAAAGAAGTAACGGGTTTTAGCGGCCAGACAATTTTGGACGTTGCAAAAGAGAATGACATTTTCATTCCTACCTTGTGCTTTGATGAAAGAATGGATATTTACGGAGGCTGCGGCCTCTGTGTATGCGAGGTAGAAGGAAATCCAAAGCTTGTTAAAGCTTGCGCTACAGAGATTGCTCCCAATATGGTAGTAAGGACAAAAACAGAAAGAATAATTGAATCAAGAAAGACAAATCTTGAGCTCCTTTTAACCAATCACGTGGGAGATTGCAGACCGCCTTGCGTGTTGGCATGTCCTGCAAACTGTGACTGTCAAGGCTATGTGGGCTTAATTGCAAACGGTGAATATGCGAAAGCGGCAGAATTAATAAGAGACACCATTCCGCTTCCCGGAGCTTTAGGAAGAGTATGCCCTCATCCTTGTGAGACTGCCTGCAGAAGAGGTCTGATAGATGAACCTATTGCAATCCAGTACTTAAAAAGGTTTGCGGCAGAAGCGGGAGGAGTTTCTCAGGAGGACTTTATTCCTGAGATGGCAGAAGATACAGGTAAATCAGTAGCCGTCATAGGGGCAGGCCCCATGGGACTTTCAGCTGCATATTACTTAAGAATATTAGGCCATCATGTTACCATCTTTGAAGCCATGCCAAGAGGCGGCGGTATGCTTAGATACGGCATCCCCGAATACAGACTTCCGAAGGAAGATCTGGAATGGGAAATCGGTGTTATTGAGAAGATGGGTGTGGATATTATCTACAACACTAAAGTAGGAGTTGACATTCCTTTTGAAACAGTAAGATCAGATTACGATGCAGTCCTCTTAGGAATAGGAGCCTGGGTAAGCACAGGCGTCAGCTGTAAAGGAGAAAATGCCAAAGGCGTTATGGGAGGAATAGATTTCTTACGGAAGGTTGTGAGAAACGAAGAAGTAAAAATAGGCAAAAAGGTAGCTATTGTAGGCGGCGGCAACACCGCTATGGATGCTGCAAGAACAGCTGTAAGGCTGGGTGCTGAAAAAGTCTACAACATCTACAGAAGAACGAAGGATGAAATGCCAGCAGACATGGTGGAAATCGTGGAAGCAGAAGATGAAGGTGTAATCTTTAAGAACCTGACAAATCCTTTGGAGATTTTAACGGATAAGGACGATAACGTTACAGGTATGGTGCTTCAGGTTATGAAGCTTGGAGAACCTGACAGCTCAGGAAGAAGAGCACCTGTTCCTGTGGAAGGCAAGACTGAAAACCTGGATGTGGACACTGTAATCCTTGCCATAGGCCAGGCAGTTGATGCATCCTTGTTCCATCTTGAAAAGACCAGAAAAGGCGGCATCGCCTATGATGAAAAGACATTCATGACAAGCATGGAAGGAGTCTTTGCAGGAGGTGACTGCGGCAATGACAAGATCTCAATTGCAGTGGAGGCTATTGCTGATGCAAAGAAAGCTGCTTATGCCATAGACAGCTATTTATGGGGCGAGAAGTATGTTTACGAAAAGCCCTACTGTGTAACAAGGGACGACATAACAGAAAAAACCTTTGAAGACAGGGAGGAAGAATGCAGACCTAAGATGACTCATCTTGAAGCAAAGGAAAGAAAAGGCAACTTCATTGAAATAGTAAAGGGCTACACTGAGGAAGAAGCAGTTTATGAAGGGTCCCGTTGTCTTGAGTGCGGATGTAAAGATTACTTTGAATGCAAACTTATAGATTTTGCAAGAGACTATAATGTGGAGCCTGACAGAATGGCAGGGGAGATAAACGATATTGTCTTTGAAGACGATCACCCCTTCATAGTAAGAGATCCAAACAAATGTATTCTCTGCGGACTTTGTGTAAGAGTCTGCGATGAGGTTATGGGAGTAGGAGCCTTAGGATTTGTAGAAAGAGGCTTTGACACCGTGGTTAAGCCTACCATGGACAGACCGCTTCTTGAATCAGGCTGTATTTCTTGCGGTCAATGCGTAAGCGCATGTCCTTGCGGTGCTTTACAGGAGAGGCAAACAGTTATTAAGGAAGTGCCTGTGGAAACAGACAAAGCTTCCACAACATGTGCTTTCTGTTCAGTTGGCTGCACATTTACCCTTGAAAGCCACGGCGGCATGCTAATTAAAGCAGACCCTGACCATGAAGGGCTTGTTAACAAAGGTCTGGGATGTGCTAAAGGAAAGTGGGGATTTGACTGTGCGGTCCTTGACGGAAAGCTGGAGACGCCCCTCATTAAGGAAGGTAAATCCTTTAAGCCTGTTTCCTATGAAGATGCATTAATGGTAACTGCAAAGAAGCTGCAGGCCATAGGCGCTAAATACGGTAAAGACTCTGTTGCAGTAGCAGTTTCCGACAGATACACAAACGAAGAAGCTTACGTAATGAAAAAGCTGGCAGAAACTATGGGTGCAAGGGTAATGACCTTTAACAGAAGAGAAAACGGGCTTAAGAACATTGTGGGCATGGACAGCTCTCCAAACACCATAGATGAGCTTCAGTCCACAGATATGATCTTAGTAACAGGATTCATGGCAACAAACACTCCTGTAATTTACTTAAAGATAAGGGAGGCTGCGAAAAAGGGAGTTAAGGTGGTGCTCTTAAATCCAAAGGGCTTTGAAAACGGGTTCCCCTTTGCAAGTGATGTGGTTTATACGAAAAACAATCTTGAGCCTTTAAAGGAAATAGCAAAAGCCATTTTGAATGAAGGCAAAACCAGCAAGGACGAAGGCTTTAATGACTTTGAAAAATCCTTAAAAGATGTGAAGGTTTCAGACAAGATGGGAAAAATTGCAAAAATGTACTTGGAGAGCAAAAAAGCCATGATAGTCTATCAGCAAAATGTCCTATCGGTTAAAGGAGCAGAGCTTGTAGGTGAAATTGCAGCTTTATCAGGTCATCTTGGTTCACCAAGAGACGGCATTCTCATGGTAAGGCCAAAGAACAACTCTCAAGGACTTGTGGATATGGGCATAACAGAAGGTGAAGAATCACTGGAGGGCGTTAAGGCCATGTTGATCTTTGGTGAAGATCCGAAAACTCCCCTTAAAGGTTTGGAGTTTCTTGCAGTATCTGATACCCACATGACCAAAACCATGGAAAAAGCAGACGTGGCATTTCCTGCCACAGGCTTTGCAAGCACTGAAGGAACATTTACCAACACTGAAAGAAGATTGCAGTTTGTAGAAAAGGCCATAGAAGAATATGTAATGCCAAACTTTATGTTGGCACAGGAGCTTGCTCTGATCTTCGAAGATGATTACGGATTCTCTGAGCCTGAGGATATATCTTTGGAAATGGATGATACAGTAGAAAGCTACAGAAATGCTGTGGTAGGTGAGATTTTAGGCAATGTGCTTAAGCCTTCTAAAATTTCCTACAAAAAGGCAGAAGAAGGCAAATTTGCTGATCCTCTCTTGAATACAGACAGCTTAATGGATATGATAGTAGCTAGAATACCGGAACCCTATAATCCAAAGAAAGACTGAGGAAAAATGAATCGGCAAGTAGGGGTAGGGAGACCTGCCCCTATACTTTTTTCAAAAAGGAAAGAATAATGGAAATAGAATTGAAATACTCTGTTCCTACAAAAAAGGTGATGGAGGAGATCGAAGAGGATGCATACTTGTTCAGCATTGAAGAAGAACATACGAGAGAGAAAAGGGCCTTTAAGGCCTCCTATTTTGATACGGAAGATCATGACCTTTTAAAAAACGATATAGCTTTCAGAATAAGGATGGAAGGTGACAAGCTTCAGGCCACTTTAAAGTGGAAGGGAAGAGTAGAGGGCGCTTTACATAAGAGAGAGGAGATAAATGTTCCTCTGAAGGATGATAAAGCCTATATTATGCCTTCTGTAAACGTATTTTGCGAAAGCGAGATTGGAAAAGAAGTGATTAAGCTTGTTAACAAAAAACCTTTTATCTGCCTTATGGAGATGGGGTTTTTAAGGACCAGCTTCAAGGTGGATACAGGTAAAAGCATAATAGAAGTATCCTTGGACCAAGGGGAGATCTTAACCGATAAGGGAAACACATTTATACAGGAGCTTGAGCTTGAACTCTTTTCAGGTGAGACGGAAGAACTGATGAAGCTTGGGGAAAGACTTATGACAACTTATGACCTTTTACCGGGCTCTGAAAGTAAATTCCTAAGAGGCTTAAAGCTTCTTAATATAAGGTAATTAGAGGGCTAATTGGGTATAAAGTATAGGTATAAAAAAGGCAGAACAATAAAAAATAAGGAGTATAACTGATGAAAGAAACCCTAATATCTAAAGAAAAGAACGAAGCAGTCTTTAAGATGGAGTTTTCAAAGGAAGAATTTGAAGAAGGGCTCCAAAAGGCGTATCAGGAAAACAAGGGCAAGTATTCTGTAGACGGATTCCGAAAAGGAAAAGCCCCAAGAAAGATTATTGAAACAAGGTATGGCGAAGAAGTATTTTACGATGAAGCCATAGATATCCTAATCACGAAAGGCTATGATGATGCCATTAAAAGCCTTAACTTAAGACCTGTAGGAAGGCCTGAAGCAAAGTTGGATGAAATTGACAAAGAAAAGGGCTTTGATGTTGAGATTAAAGTTGAGGTTTTCCCTGATTTTGAGGTCAAGGATTACTTAGGAGTAGAAATAGACAAAATCGTTGAGAAGGTTGAAGAAAAGAATGTTGATGAAGAGCTTCAGAAGCTTAAAATAAGAAATACAAGAATGGTAAACGTGGAAAGGCCTGTACAGGAAGGTGACACCGTTCTTTTAGACTATGAAGGTACAGTTGACGGAGTTGCCTTCGAAGGAGGAACATCACAAGGATTTCCTTTAAAAATCGGTTCAAAAACCTTTATACCGGGCTTTGAAGAACAGCTTGTGGGTGCAAATAAAGGTGACACTGTAGATGTTAAAACCTCTTTCCCCGAAGACTACCATGTGGATTATCTGAAGGGTAAGGAAGCAATATTTAAGTGCGTGCTTCAGGAGGTAAAGGAAGAAGAGGAACCCGTTCTTGATGATGAGTTTGCAAAAGATGTAAGCGAATGGGATACACTGGAAGACCTTAAAAAGGAATTAAGGGAAAACCTTGAGAAGAAGGCAGAAAAAGATGCTGAAATAAAGATGAAGGACAAGGTTTTGGAAAAGATATATGAAGCAAACTCTATAGATATTCCAAATGTAATGATAGAAGATGAAATTGACAACATGCTGTCTGAGTTTGAAGGTCAATTGAAGTATCAGGGCCTTGATTTAGATAAATACCTGGCCGTATTGGGGAAAGAATTGAAAGACTTCAGGGAAGACTTGAGAAAAGACGGCGAGAGAAGGGTTAAAATGCGAATGCTTATGGAGAGAATTGCAGAGCTTGAAAAGGTGGAAGCCACAGAGGAAGAGTTGGATAAGCAATTTGAACTTTTAGGCATGCAGTATCAGATGGACAAGGAAAAGGTAAGAGAGATGCTGGGAGAAGCAAACGCCGACTTGTTCAGAAGAGAGATAAAAATGGGTAAAGCAACCGACCTTGTATTTGAAAAGGCAGTAATAAAGGAGAACTGATTATGGCTTTAGTACCTTATGTCATTGAGCAGACTCAGAACGGGGAAAGGTCCTATGATATTTTCAGCAGACTTCTAAAGGACAGAATAATTTTCCTCGGTGAAGAGATAGATGACCACGTTGCAAATGTAATAGTGGCCCAGCTTCTCTTTCTGGAGGCGGAAGATCCTAAAAAGGATATCAGCATTTATATTTCAAGTCCCGGAGGCAGCGTTTCTGCAGGACTTGCAATCTATGACACCATGAAGTTCATAAAGCCTGATATCTCCACAATCTGCGTGGGAACTGCCGCAAGCATGGGAGCATTCCTGTTAGGGGCAGGCACCAAGGGGAAAAGGATGGCCTTGCCAAATGCCGAGATAATGATTCATCAACCCTTGGGAGGAATTAAAGGACAGGCTGAAGATATAAGAATTCATGCGGAGCACATTGTCAAAATAAGAAGCAAGCTGAACATACTTCTTGCTGAAATGACAGGTCAGCCTCTAAGTATTATTGAAAAGGATACGGACAGAGACTACTACATGACTTCTGATGAAGCCAGAAAATACGGCCTTATTGACAAGGTCATAAAACAAAGATAATTAAGGGGTAATAAATGGGAGATAATGAAGAAAGAAAAGTGCCTTGCTGCTCTTTTTGCGGTAAACCTCAGGACAAGGTTGAGAAGCTGGTAGCAGGCCCGGGAGTATACATCTGTGATGAATGTATAGAGCTTTGTATTGATATTCTGGATGAAGACGATCAGTACATGGCAGACTCCTATTACGAAAAGAGGGATAAAAAAGACCATCCTGAAAAACCGCTTCTAAAGCCGAAGGAGATTACAAAAAAGCTGGATGAATACGTAATAGGGCAGATTGAAGCGAAGAAAACTCTTTCAGTGGCAGTCTACAACCACTACAAGAGAATAAGAATGATGGATGATGACAACAGAACCCTTGATATAGAAAAATCCAATGTGGTTATGGCAGGACCCACAGGCTCCGGTAAAACTCTTTTAGCTCAGACCTTAGCCAAGATTCTGGATGTGCCCTTTGCCATTGCCGATGCCACATCCTTAACAGAAGCAGGATATGTGGGAGAGGATGTAGAGAACATTCTCTTAAAGCTTATTATGGCTGCTGATTTTGACATTGAAAGAGCGGAAAGAGGCATAATCTATATCGACGAAATTGATAAGATAGCAAGAAAATCCGAGAATGTTTCCATAACCCGGGATGTAAGCGGAGAAGGCGTTCAACAAGCACTTCTAAAGATAATTGAAGGTACAATAGCTTCAGTCCCGCCTCAAGGAGGAAGAAAGCATCCTCAGCAGGAGTTCATTCAATTTGATACAACAAATGTTCTTTTCATCTGTGCAGGTGCCTTTAACGGCCTTGAAAACATTATCAAAAAGAGAATAGGAGAAAAGACCATAGGCTTTCAGTCAAAGCTCAGCGATCAAATGGAGGAACGAGATAAAATATTAAGCCTTACACAGCCTGAAGACCTTATAAAATACGGGTTGATTCCGGAACTTGTGGGCAGACTCCCTCAGATAGTAATATTGGAAGAGCTGTCAAAGAAAGCTCTCATAAAGATAATCACAGAGCCTAAAAATGCTTTGGTTAAGCAGTACAAAAAGCTTTTGGAGATGGACAATGTGGAGTTTGTCGTAGAAGAAGAAGCTCTGTCAGTAATTGCAGATAAAGCTATTTCCAAGAAAACCGGGGCAAGAGGCCTAAGAAGTATCTTGGAAAACACCATGCGAGATATAATGTATGAAATCCCCTCAAGAAAAGATGTGGTGAAGTGCGTAGTAACAAAGGATACGGTTATGTCCGGCAAAAAACCGCAGGTGCATATTGGGAAGAAGTCTATAGACAAGACGAAAAAAGACGAGGAGGAAATAGCATAAAAAGGAGGAAAAAGAATAATGAATGAAAAGAAACTAAAAACTGTTTTTGAAGAAACTATTCCTGAAGAAGAGTTTACTGAAGAAGAAACCATAGATGAAGAACTGCTGGAAGAAAACAGAACTGTAAAAAATATTGCCACATTGCCCTTAATACCCTTAAGAGGCCTTGTTGTATTTCCAAACACAGTGCTTCACTTTGACATAGGCAGGGAGAAATCAATCAAGGCTCTTGAAAAGGCCATGGTTCTAAACAAGCACATCTTTTTAGTGACACAAAAGGATGAGAATGTGGACCTTCCCACATCCGGCGATTTTTACCACATGGGTACAGTAGCTAAGGTTAAGCAGATGCTGAAGATGCCCGGGGACAACATCAGAGTGCTGGTGGAGGGAATCTACAGAGGGGAAATAAAGGATGTTTTATCGGAGAACCCCTATTTCAGATGTACCGTTAGACCAAAGCTTGATGTTGTGGTGGATAATGACTCAAAAATCGAAGCTTTAAAGAGGATGACATCCCAGGCCTTTGAAGAATATCTTCAAAAGAAAAGAGGGGGGCAGACGGAACTGGTATTGGCTATTCTAACACTGGAAGACCCAAGCAGAATGGCAGATCTCATAGCTTACCATCTTGATATCAGAGTGGAGGAAAAGCAGGAGATTCTGGAGGCTGTTGATGTGGCTAAAAGGCTGGAGAATATCCATACAATCTTAAAGAGAGAGATTGAGATCCTTAACATTGAGCAGGACTTGAACTTAAAGGTCAAAACTCAAATGGACAAGTATCAAAAAGAATACTATTTGAGAGAACAGATGAGAGCTATTCAGGATGAGCTGGGCTACGACGAAGATGTGGAAAGCGAAATGGATGACTGGCTTTTACAGCTTAAGAAGCTTAAGCTCTCTAAAAAGATCAGCGAAAAGGTTGAAAAGGAAATACGAAGGTTTGGCAAGATGATGCCCTCATCTGCTGAAGCTTCCGTAAGCCGTACATATATAGAAACCATTCTGGGTTTACCATGGAACAAGGCTGCAAAGAGCAAAATTGATCTTGTGAAAGCTGAGGAGATTTTAAACGAGGACCATTACGGCCTCGAAAAGGTAAAGGAAAGAGTTCTGGAATACTTGGCAGTTATTCAGCTTTCAAAATCCTTGAAGGGACCGATCCTGTGTCTTGTGGGACCTCCCGGAACAGGTAAAACTTCAGTTGCAAAATCTGTGGCAAGAGCTACAGGAAGGGACTTTGTAAGAATGTCCCTTGGGGGAGTGAGAGATGAAGCTGAAATAAGAGGTCACAGAAGAACATACATAGGGGCAATCCCGGGAAGAGTAATATCCAACATCAAGGACTCTGGAACCAATAACCCTGTATTTCTCTTTGATGAAGTGGACAAAATAGGCATGGACTTTAAAGGTGACCCTGCATCTGCTCTCCTAGAGGTTTTGGACCCTGAGCAGAACAAGGACTTTACAGATCACTACCTGGAGATTCCCTTTGATCTTTCAAAGGTTATGTTTATAACAACTGCAAATACCATAGATACAATTCCAAGACCGCTTCTTGACAGAATGGAAGTCCTTGAGGTTCAAGGCTATACTGAGCAGGAAAAAGTGAAGATTGCAGAAAACTACCTTGTACCAAAGAAGGTTAAAGAGCACGGCCTTAAAGAAGAGCAGTTCTGCATAACCGAAGGTGCAATCCACGACATCGTAAACTACTACACCAGAGAATCAGGTGTAAGAAACTTGGAGAGAGAGCTTGCAAATTTATGCAGAAAGATTGCGAAGAAAATCGTAACGGGGGAACAGGCCTGCTACGATATTGATTCAAATAATCTGGAAGAATATTTAGGGAAAAGAAGGTTCAGATATGATATTGTAGAAGGAGAAGCAGAAATAGGCGTTGCTACAGGATTAGCCTGGACTGTTGTAGGGGGCGACACCTTGTTCATAGAAACTTCTTCAGTTCCGGGAACCGGAAAGCTTGAACTTACAGGCCAAATGGGAGAGGTAATGCAGGAATCCGCAAAAGCAGGTGTCAGCTACATAAGAAACAGAGCTGCTGATTTTGGGATCCCTGAAGATTTCTACAAAACTCGCGATATTCATATCCATATTCCTGAAGGCGCCGTTCCAAAGGACGGCCCCAGCGCAGGTGTTACCATGTGTACTGCTTTAGTGTCCACTTTGGCAAAAATACCTGTGAAAAAAGATGTGGCCATGACAGGGGAGATTACCTTGAGAGGAAAGGTGCTTCCTGTTGGCGGAATCAGGGAAAAGGTACTGGCAGCACACAGAGCCGGTATCAACAAAGTGCTTTTGCCCAAGGAAAATGAAAAAGACTTAAACGATCTTCCAGAGATTGTAAGAAATGAAATGGAGTTCGTTTTAATAGATAAAGTGGACGAAGTGTTGGCAGAGGCCTTGACGAAAAAGCCCAAAGCAAAGAAAGCACCGGCTAAAAAAGCAAAATGATAATTAAGGAAGCAAGATTGGAAGGGGTGGCAGTTAAAGAAAGTCAGTACCCTTTAGAGGATAAAATAGAAATAGCCTTCGTGGGGAGATCCAACGTAGGCAAGTCATCTCTTCTAAATCTTCTTACCGGAAGAAAAAATCTGGCACGGATTTCTCAAACTCCCGGTAAAACAAGAACCATAAACTTCTATGAAATTAACGGTGAGTTTCGCATAGTGGATCTTCCGGGGTACGGCTATGCCAAGATCTCCAAAGAAGCTTCCAAGGACTGGGAAAAGATGATAACCACCTATCTCGAAAAGAGACAGGTTCTTAAAAAGGTAATTCAGCTTGTGGATATAAGACATGTGCCTACGAGTCAGGATATACAGATGAGAGAGTATTTAAGACACTTTAATCTGGCAGGCCCTGTGGTTGCCACAAAATCAGACAAAGTATCAAGAAATGAACTGAATAAAGCCTTGGGAACTATAAGAAAGACTCTTTCTTTGGATGAAACAGAAAAGGTATTTCCTGTATCTGCTTTAAAAAGAGAAGGAGTGAAAGAACTGATGGAGGAACTTTATGCAATTTATAACCTTTAATGTAATCATAAAAAGAATCATAGCCATAAAAGCCATGATGAAGGATAAAAGCGTAAGCAAGTGGAAGAAGCTTCTGGTAATCTTCGGCCTTGTTTATCTTTTCGTGCCCATTGACTTAATCCCCGGCACCGTCTTTCCTTTGGGAATGCTGGACGACCTTATCCTTTGGATTGGAATTCTTTACTTCTTAAGAGAGACCTTGGATAACTACTGGCTTGGCGAAAAAACTGTAGATCTTTCAAGAGAATATAAAGACAAAACTGTGATAAATGATGTAGAATATGAAGTTGAAGAAGAGTATACGAAGGAAGACTAACCTAAGGGAGAAATGTAAATGGAAGCAACTAAAGAAGTTGGGACTACAATAATCACAGAAGAGCAGATACTAAAAAGAGCCAAAGAAATTGGGGCCCAGATAACGAAGGACTTTGAAGGGGAAGAGGTACTCTTTGTAGGCATTCTGAAGGGTGCCGTTATATGGCTCTCTGATGTGATAAAGAATGTTCACCTGGACACAAAGATAGATTTCATGGCAGTTTCAAGTTACGGTGCAGAAACTAAAACCACAGGCGTCGTGCGCATAATGATGGATCTGGATACCAGCATCGAAGGGAAGAATGTTATCATTGTAGAAGACATTGTGGATTCGGGAATAACCTTAAACTACCTTAAAGGCTATCTCCTTGGAAGAAACCCCAAGTCTTTAAAGGTATGCACTCTTTTAGATAAGAAAGACGGAAGAAGGACGGAAGTGGATGTGGATTATGTAGGGTTTGAGGTTGACGATATCTTCATAGTAGGCTATGGCCTTGACTATGATCAGAGATACAGAAATCTCCCCTATATCACCTATATAGAATAATTATAGTTAATAAGGAGAAGGAATATGGGTTACAAAGTAAAAATCGGTTTATCAAACAAGCACGTTCACCTTTCAGAGGATCATATCAAAGTATTGTTTGGATGTTCTCACATGCTGACGGAAGCAAAACCACTTCTTCAGCCGGGACAATATGCCGCAGAAGAAAAGGTTGATATAGTAGGCCCTAAAGGAACCCTTAAAGGCGTTAGAGTATTAGGCCCCGCAAGAAAAGATACTCAAGTGGAGCTTTCCCAGACCGACGCAAGAGCCATTGGTATAAACGCACCGGTAAGAGAATCAGGAAAACATGAAGGAACTCCCGGTTGCACACTTATAGGACCTTGCGGAACTGTTGAAATTGATCACGGAGTTCTCTTGGCCTTAAGACACATTCACCTATCCTTAAAAGGGGCAGAAGAAGCAGGAGTAAAGGATAAGGACTGGGTCAGCGTTAAAGTTGACGGGGAAAGAGGAGTCACTTTCCATAATGTCCTAATCAGAGCATCTGACAGCTATGAGAATGAATTTCACCTTGATACTGATGAAGGAAATGCTGCAGGCTGTGGCCCTGACAGCTACGGAGAAATACTCTAACATACACAAAGCCACAAAAATAACAAATAATCCGGCCGGCATTTTGAGGTACAAAAAAGCCGGCATTTCCATTTAATTACTAAAAGGAGATGAAAATGGATAAGCCTCTAAATAAATACTTTGATCATACTCTCTTAAAGCCTGAAGCAACACATGAAGATATTATAAACCTCTGTAAAGAAGCTAAAGAATATGACTTCTATTCAGTCTGTGTAAACTCTATGTATGTACCTTTAGCAAAAGAGGAACTAAAAGGAACAGAGGTAAAAGTCGCCTCTGTAGTAGGCTTTCCTTTAGGCGCCACGGCAACAGAACCAAAAGCCTTTGAAACAGAATGGGCTGTAAATAATGGAGCAGATGAAATAGATATGGTACTTCCCATTGGCCTTTTAAAAGAAGGTAAGTATCCAGAGGTAGGAAGAGATATAGAAGAAGTAAAAAAAGCAGCAAGGAATGCAGTTCTAAAAGTAATCCTTGAAACATGCCTTCTCACAGAAGAAGAAATACTAAAAGCCTGCGCCATAGCAGTTGAAAACGGAGCTGACTTCGTGAAAACCTCCACGGGATTTTCAACGAAGGGTGCAGACATAGATACGGTAAAACTAATGAAAAATGCAGTAGAAGGTAAAGCCAAAGTTAAAGCATCCGGAGGAATAAGGGATCTTGATACTGCTATGGCTATGATAGAGGCAGGAGCAGACCGCTTAGGAGCATCATCTACTGTAAATATCATGAAAGAATTGGAGAACAGATGACACACTTTGTACCTAACCCCATAGCTTTCACCATATTTGGTCTTGATATAAGGTGGTACGGCCTCCTCATATCCTTGGGCATACTTCTGGGAGGCTATATTTTCTATAAAAATGCAGAGAAGGTTAACCTGGACCCTGGTAAAATCCTGGACTACATAATAGCGGGAGTACCGGCAGGCATTGTAGGCGCAAGAGTCTACTACGTTATATTCAACTGGAATTACTACCTTAACCAGGACGGTACAATTAACTTTCTTAAGATAATCAACGTACGCTTAGGAGGACTTGCCATCCACGGCACCCTGATATTTGCTTTCCTGGCAGTTATTCTGGTAGCAAGATACCATAAGTACAACCCCCTTGATGTACTTGATGCAGCAGTACCGGGAGTTGTATTAGCCCAGTCAATAGGCAGATGGGGCAACTTCTTTAACTCGGAAGCCCACGGAACTCCCACAGACTTACCCTGGGGTATTTACGTAGACGGCCAAATGGTACACCCCACATTTCTATATGAATCCCTGTGGTGCTTCGCACTTTTCATATTCCTAATAATATTTATAAAGAAAAGACAATTCAAAGGCCAGATACTGTTACTATATGCAGGCCTTTACAGCATAGAACGCTTTCTAGTAGAAGGCTTAAGAACAGACTCACTTATGCTTGGATCCTTAAGACAAGCCCAAGTATTAAGCTTAACAGTAGTAATACTCTCTATACTTTTCTACGTAATTCTAAAAAAGAGGAGCAGCAAAACAGAATGAAACTGGGTATAGTAGGACTTCCCAATGTGGGTAAAAGTACATTGTTCAACGCAATAACAAAGGCAGGAGCAGAAGCTCAAAACTATCCCTTTTGTACCATTGAACCTAATGTGGGAGTAGTAAATGTTCCTGACAATAGAGTGGATGTTCTTTTTGATATGTACAAAGCAAAGAAAAAGATCTATGCCACTTGCGAGTTCTACGACATTGCAGGCCTTGTAAAGGGAGCAGCAAAGGGTGAAGGCTTAGGCAATAAATTCCTAAGTCACATCAGAGAAGCACAAGCCATAGTCCATGTAGTAAGATGCTTTCTAAATGACAACATTATCCATGTATCAGCAATTCCTGATCCAATTGATGATATAAATACCATAGAAACAGAGCTTATCCTTTCAGATATAGAGGTCCTTGAAAGAAGACTTCAAAAAGTAGAAAAAGCCATGAAGCAGGATAAGTCTCAGCAAAAAGAATATGACCTCATAGTAAAAACTCAAACAGTTCTAAATAACGGTGACCCTGCAAGAATAATGATGAAAGATCTAGATAAAGAAGAGGAAGAGCTTCTTTTCTCCTTTGGCCTAATCTCATCAAAGCCAGTAATCTATGCTGCAAACATAGATGAAAAAGACTTAGGTAACGATGACAATGAAATGGTAAAGAAAGTAAAAGAAAGAGCAAAAATAGAAGGAGCTGAAGTAGTAACAGTATGTGCAAAGATAGAAGAAGAACTTCAAGCGCTTTCAGATGAAGAAAAGAATGACTTTTTAAAAGAAATAGGCGTAGAAGAAGCAGGCTTAGATAAACTCATTAAGGCCTCCTACCACCTCCTAGATCTAATATCCTTCTTAACAGCAGGAGAGCCAGAAGTAAGAGCCTGGACCATAACTAAAGGAACGAAAGCACCTCAAGCTGCAGGCAAAATCCACACAGACTTTGAGAAGGGCTTCATAAGAGCTGAAACCATCCACTACGATAAGCTCATGGAGTCTCAAGGTAATATCAACCAAGCAAAAGAGAAAGGCCTAGTCCGCTCAGAAGGTAAAGAGTACGTAGTAAAGGACGGAGACATCATCCACTTCCTGTTTAATGTGTAACCAACTATGAACTTTGTCAAGGTTTCACTATGAACTTTGGCGAACTTTTGCTATGAACTTTGTCGGGCGTTTGTCTACTCCGATTTTGTACTTATAGAGTTCAGTTACTTTTTAAAAGCCTTAGAGGAAAATCAGTTGAATGGTTTTATTAGAGAAAGACTTTATTCCCCCGTCGTTTTCTTTCGATAAATGTCGACTGCTATCAAGTTTGAGTCACATAAACATAAATGATATATTTCATGTATGAAAAGAATATTACTGGCCGCATAAGGCCCTTATTTCAAGTTGAATGTGAAATAAGAATGCATAATGATAGCAAGCTTGGCTATAAATAAATCCTTGTTCCGGGTTTGAACAATAGAATACACAAGGGCTCAATTTGAAAAAATATTAGAGATGGGTGGCGCAGATGTGTCAAATATTATTATCTATTAATCCTGAACATGTTAAAAACATACTGCTTGGTACCAAACTTTTCGAATTCAGAAAAGTTCGTTGTAGGGCAGGGGTAGACAAAATTATCATATATGCAACGGCACCTGAAAAGATGGTCGTTGCTGAGGCAGAGGTTGAAGATATAATTGAAGATGAAGTAGATATAGTTTGGAACATCACTGGCGAGTTTTCGGGCATTAGCTATGATTTTTATAAATCCTATTATGAAGGCAAGGATAAAGCAGTTGCCTATAAGCTGGGGAAAGTAAAAAAATACAAAGAGCCCAAGTCTCTTTCTGAATTAGGCATCCGTCAGGCCCCGCAATCCTTCATATACATGGAAGAGCATCACCAGACTTCATTATGATTAAGGAAGAAAGAGGATAATTACATCTGATGAGAACCGGAAGAAAAGGATATGTACCATTGTTTATATATGGCATAACGAAGCAAAAGTGATGCAACAAGAGGTGATTTCTGTGTAAGAAATGCAACCTAAAAAGCTGTTAATTATCAATATCTTTATTGTCCTTAGTAAGGATACTGATGAAGATCACCGGTTATATCAGAAAGACATTGAAGAGAATTTTGTATTATCTGACTTATAAGTTAATAGGGGCTTTACAGACGGTGAACTGTGCTTTCTTATGGTAGCCTGCTATTTTCAAAACATATCCCTACTAAAGACTTAAAAGGCATAATTGTAAAAATATGGAATCTAGCAAGTGGGTATTCACGGTCACTAGTAAATCAAATATGTACAATAGGAGACAGCGAGTCTGGGGACAGACAGCTGTTTTTTAGTATTGAAGTATTGGATGAAGCTATGAGCAATTTCAGGTAGATATCGTTTACGTATCGCAAAGACAAATGGGAGGTACTATCAGATAAGTACGATAATATTTCTAATTATCGTCTTTGCCAAAGCATATGGCAGAGTATATTTCATGGTTTAGGAGAAAGAGTATGCATTACGTTTCAGATTATAAAATATTTGGTATCCAGTGAGATAGGTTGGATTGGAACGGGATCGATTTAAGCGGGGGAACATACGACATAGTAACTTTCAGAGCAAGGGTAAATTTATCAGCAATGAAAAGATGAGCATTACAATATGCTCTACACGTAAATGTAGTTTCACCACAATCTTTGGTTGATGGAATAAAAGAAGAGATAGTTAACTCATACAGCAAAACCCGCTTCGATAGATGATGTAATGCTTATTTAAATCTATGTTCCGATCGTTACCGTGGCAGAGGTTGCATACAGGTACTAATTTGAACGAATTAACATTGGGGGAGGCATGAGAACAATATTCTATAGTGCCTTTTGGCTATAAAAATTGAGGCTGGGCCATGGAAGTATAGGGGTTCAAAAAAGATGGTCAGATATTCGTATGTGAATGTCCGATGACAAGCATCTTTGCTGAATTTGTTAGTATATTTGAAAAAAGCCCTGACAATAAAGCTTTCAAACACCACCTTTGAAGAAGCCGCTATGTTGACCTACCGGGGAAACAAGGGGCGTATGTACCAAAAACGCACCAATCTTGATGCAAGAAGGAGAATGAGATAGTTTTTTATACATAGTTATAATATACTGCAAGCAGGAACCAATAAACATTTAAATACAAAATTTTCGAACTGTTCCAAACGGATTGAATGTACTGAGGAATTGGTTTGAGGTAATAGAAATGTGGGAAGATTATATTGCACGAATTGGCTCTAACGGCATCACTCAAAGCTTAGGTTCACATTCGTTGAATGTAGCTGATATTTTATCGTATAATTTATATTATCCAAATACGCTTAAACTTTTAGCCTATTTACATGATTTGGGAAAACTATCAAAGGCGTTCCAAGAATATGTAAAGAACGGGGGAAGGCGTGGAAGCGTAATCCATGCATGGCAAGGTGCGTTTTTTTCTGATATGTTTTTCCCAAATGAGTCATATTATCAAATCCTATTGAAAGAAATAATTAATTTTTGTATTGCAGCACACCATAACCATCTACCCGATGGTATTGAACTTGATGGTACTGCTTTATTTTATGAAAAACTATTAAAAAAAGATGAAGATAAATATTTTTTCAAAGAAATAGAAAGTAAAATTGCACCAATAGAAAAGGAAAAGTTACAAACACTTTTTGAAAACGCCCATCCAGAAATCGCAGCTTCATTAAGCGAAATTCAAAAGAAATACAATGATAGGAACAGCGCATACTTCGCACTCGGTTTATTCATTAAATATCTTTTTGCGTGCCTCGTAGATGCTGATAGACTGGATGCTTATCTATTCAGCATAGAAGAAAAATATTCATATAAAGACACTGAGTGGGATCCACTGATAAACATATTTGAAAAAAATATTTCTAAGTTTCCTGCTCTTACAGAAATAGATAGATTGCGAAGAAATATATCTGACGAATGTAAAAAAGAAGCGAGTCGTGAAACAGGGATTTATCAGCTTTCAGTACCTACGGGTGGAGGGAAAACCCTTTCATCTTTACGTTTCGCATTGCACCACTGTAAACAGCACAATAAAGATAGGATAATATATGTAATTCCGTATTTATCAATTATTGAACAAACTTCAAAGAATATACAAGACATATTAGAACTATCAGATAGTAATGAAATTTTACTTGAACATCACTCTAATATCGTTGAGCTTGAAGATGAAAAATCTTCAGAAATTAGGAAGGTTAGCTCTTCAAGATGGGATGCTCCAATAATTGTAACAACTATGGTGCAGTTCATGGAATCTGTTATGTCTTCAAAAAGTGGGAAACTCCGCAAGTTTTCCTCAATAGCAAATTCCGTAATTATTTTCGATGAAATACAAATGTTGCCGATAAAAGCAATCCATTGTTTTAATGAGATAGCAACATTTTTGTCTAATATATTAAACACAACAATAATAACATGTTCAGCTACACAACCAACATTAGAAGAAACTCAACGAAAAAACCTTTCTCTATCAGGGGCTCCACATCTTGTAGGCAGCGTTAAGGATTTTGAAAAACTTAAACGTGTAAATGTAGAATTTGAAAACGAGAAGAATTACGAAGAAGCAGCTGAGTTTATTTATGAAAAAGCGAATAAAAATGGGAACTGTCTTACGATTGTTAATACAAAAAAATCAGCCTTTGAACTATATCGTGGGTTAAAAAATAAACCGAACAAATTTAAAATTGTGCATCTTAGCACATTGATGTGTTCTAAACACAGAATACAAATCATTAAAGAAGTTAAAGAATGTTTGAGTAATAAGGAACCTATAATCTGTATTTCCACACAATTAATTGAAGCTGGTGTTGATATTTCGTTCATGTGTGTAATTCGGGCAATGGCAGGTCTTGATTCAATAGCACAAGCCGCAGGAAGATGTAATAGAAATGGTGAAAGCAAAGCTCCTAAATCCGTCTATACTTTTTCCTTAAAAGAAGAAAATCTCGACAGACTCTTTGATATTAAGAATGGAAAAGAACTGTCAATAGACATAATAACAAGGTTGGGAGCTCAAAAAGATATATTAGGCGATACTGTTATGAGAAAATATTACCGTGAGTATTTTGATAAAAAATCAGATCAAATGGATTATCCCGTTGCAAATAACTGGATATATAAAATGCTGTCAGGTAATGAAAGCGGCAGGAATAATTACAAAACCCGAACTGGTGAAGAGTTCCCGCATTACATTTCGCACGCATTTAATTTGGCGAGCGAAAACTTTAAGCTAATTGAAGATAACACAAAGCCAGTCATAGTAATATGGAACGATTCAGAAAGGCTAATAGAAGAATATAGAAAAGAACCTAAAAAAAATGTAACAAAAAAGAAAATAATATTGCTTAAAGAATTACAGAAATACAGCGTATCTTTGTATGAGTGGCAAATAAAGAAACTAATGGAACATAATGCACTATCTTTACTTGATGAGGAAACCGAGGCCTTGATCCTTGATAAAAATTATTATTCAAAAGAAGTTGGTGCTGTATTAAATATTATTGAAGATAATCTCATTATTTAGAAAGGAGAAAAATGTGAAAGAAGATATTTTAAAAGAAATAGAACGGAAGCGAAACTCGGTTGAATTTGAAGTTTACTCAAAATACGCTCTTTTTTCAGATCCAATCACAAGAGTAGGTGGAGAGAAGTTTTCATATCAAGTTCCTACTTACCAAGCATTAAAAGGTATCATAGAATCTGTATATTGGAAGCCGACTTTTATCTGGGAAATTGATGCAGTCCGCGTAATGAATAAAATTCAAACAGAAGGAAAGGGCGTAAGGCCAATAAAAATGTCGGGTGGCAATGAATTGGCATATTACACTTACTTAAAGGATGTTCGTTATCAGGTTTTGGCTCACTTTGTTTGGAATGAAAACCGAACCGGATTAGAGGAAGATCGAAACGAGAATAAACATCACAACATAGCAAAACGGAGCATAGAAAAAGGTGGTAGACGTGATATTTTTTTAGGAACAAGAGAATGCCAAGGTTATGTAATCCCCTGTGAGATAGGTTCAGGAGATAGTTATTATGATGATTATGGCGAATTGAACTTAGGGTTTATGTTTCATGGTATAGATTATCCGGATGAAAATATACCTGTATCTGATGTAGAAAGGGAAGTGGGTGATTTTAATGTGCGTTTTTGCAATTATATTATGAATAACGGCATCATTGTATTCCCACACCCAAATGATCCATTAGTAAGTAAAAGGACAATCCATAAAGACCAAACAATTAAAAAAATGGTTATTGGAGAAAATCTACTATCGGTGGAACATGAAGGGGGTGATATATAATGAGTATGTTCCAGAACTTATTAGATACATATGATAAATGTTCTGCAATAATCGGCGTTTCAAGATTCAATGAAGATGGCAGTGTAAATGAAAGAAAAACTCTTTTGCCGATTGGTCATACCACACAAAAATCTGAAATATGTATAACAATTGATAAGGATGGCAATTTCATAGATGTAAATCGTGACAATAAAGAGATTACTATCATAATCCCTTGTACTGAAAAATCAGCGGGGAGAAGCTCTGGTATAGCACCTCATCCTTTATGCGACCAAATTGATTATGTGAGCGGTATTAATGATGAAAAGTATAACGCTTATCTTAATCAATTGAATTCATGGAAAGATAGTGTTGCAGAACTTAATGCTATCCATGCTTATGTTTCAAGAAAAACTATTACTGATGACTTACAATCTCACAACATGTTTAATGAAGGAGAATATATAGTAGGTACTAATGGAGACAAACAATTAGATTATGAAAAAATACGAAAAATTGGTATTAGGTTCACTGTTAAAATGAAAGACAAAACCATTAACGTGTGGGAAGACCCGGCTTTGCGTGAGATATGGATCAATTATATTCTTCAGAATGAAAATGGCAAAACAGGATCTTTCGATTATCTATCAGGAATTCCCGTTGACATCGTCGCAAGTCAACACCCTAAAAACATTAATCCAATCACAGGTAATGCAAAAATAATTTCTTGTAATGATAATTCGGAATTTACATATCGTGGTCGTTTCGCAAAGCAGGACGATGCTATTTTGGTTGATTATAAACAATCCCAGAAAATGCATCAAATGCTCCGTTGGCTAATTAGTAATTATGGATATGCAGTAGATACACAAGTTATTTTTTCATGGCGTGTTGACGTTGACACCGAAACAGAAGCAAAAATGCAAAATAATTCCTTTGACCTTTTTAACGATATGCAGAAAACATTTACGAATGTTGAAGCCTTCTTAGATGTTGATAATCTGATTTATGCTAATTATGCTGTCAAATTAAAAAACCTTTTACAAGGCTATGGCAACACTTCCAGCCTTAAATCTCATAATTGCAAAATCTGTATTGCTATATTAGACAGCACATCTACGGGTAGAATTGCACCAGTCTTTTATCAGGAGTTGGAAGAGGATGACTATATTGAAAACATAGTAAAATGGCACGAAAACACATCATATTTTTTAACAACATGGATAAAATCAAAAGACGAGAAAGATAAAATAATTAATAAACCTATTCACTATATTGGGGCACCCTCTTACGATGATGTACTGTATGCAATTTACGGGAAACCACATGGGGATGCATATTATAATGTATTAAAAAAGAAAATTCGCAAACAACTAGTGGAATGTATGTTTGGGAATTTCTCTTTTCCAAAAAACTTGGTCGAGATGGCAGCAAACAGAGCATCAAGCCCGATGTCTTTTACAGATTCGAACAATTCGTTTAGCAAAATGGAATGGGAGCGTGCAGTCAATATAACTTGCGCATTAACAAGAAAATATTATAAAGAAAAAAAGGAGGAAATAAAATTGGAACTGGAAGAAAACAGACGAGACAGAGATTATTTATTCGGAAGACTGTTATCGGTTGCGGACAGGATTGAAGGCACAGCGCTATATAAAGCCGATAAACAAAACACAAGGCCAACAAATGCTTTGAAATTAATGAATGCATTTCAGGTTAAACCTTTCTCTACTTGGGGGCAGCTCTATAACCAATTAATACCATATAGAAATCAATTAAATGGGGCAGGATATTATCAATCGATAATTGACAGCATCATGGCCTTGTTTGAAGAAGGTGATTATGAAAACAATTCACCACTATCCCCACTTTATTTACTAGGCTATTCGCTACAAAATAAGTTCTTTATGAACAAAACTTCTATAACTGAAACGGAGGAAATAGAAAATGACGACATTAACAAATAAGATTGACTTCGCGCTAATATTTACAGCAAAAAACTCTAACCCTAATGGCGATCCATTAGGCGGAAACAGGCCCAGAACTACAAGCGATGGACTTGGAGAAGTATCAGATGTTTGCCTAAAGCGAAAAATCCGAAACAGATTGCAGGAGATGGGCGAAGCAATTTTTGTACAGATGCAAGACAATGCTGATGATGGCAAGCAATCACTTTCAGAGAGATACAATGACTTCAAGTTAACATTAGATAAAGAGGACCAAAAAGACAGTAAGTTTGTCACTTCGAAAGTTTGTGAAAAATGGATTGATGTACGCTCATTTGGCCAAGTCTTTGCATTCAAAAAAAGTGACGAAGGGAAAGAGGTCTCAATAGGTGTACGCGGACCGGTTACTATACAATCTGCATTTAGCACAGAACCAGTTATTGTCGAGTCTATTCAAATTACCAAATCTGTAAATAGTGAGACGACTGCGGAGGGCAAAAAGGATGCGTCTACAATGGGCATGAAGCATCGTGTTAGTTCAGCCGTGTATGTAACATACGGTAGTATTACGCCACAATTAGCCGAAAAAACAGGGTTCTCAGACAAGGATGCACAATTAATTAAAGACGCATTATTAAACATCTTCACAGGAGATGAATCGTCTGCACGACCAAGTGGATCCATGGTAGTAAATAATGTGGTTTGGGTAGAGCATAATAATAAATCAGGACAATACTCATCAGCTAAAGTTCATAACAGCATCAAAGTGGATAAAGAAGGAAGGTTGTCTGTTGATAAATTAGAAAATCTTAATTATGAAATATTGGAATAACAATGTACGAAGAAGATGATTATTTACTGTTATCAGGGATTCAACATTATGCATTCTGCCCAAGACAATGGGCATTAATCCATATTGATGAAATATGGAATGAAAGTTATTTAACCATGTCGGGGAGATTATTACACAAGAAAGCCCATGGCGATAAAACAGTTGAAAAACGGGATGAAGTAATAACCTACAGGGCTGTAAAAATATGTTCGGCACAACTGGGGCTGTCGGGCGAATGCGATGTTGTTGAATTTTACAAATCGAACAAAGGCGTAAGCTTAAATGATTACGAAGGGCTATGGATTCCGTACCCAGTAGAATACAAGAGAGGTTTAAGTAAAATCGATGATTGCGATAGGCTACAACTTTGTGCGCAGGCGATGTGTCTCGAAGAAATGTTATGCACAACGATTGAAAAGGGCGCAATTTACTATGGACAACCAAGGAGACGAGAGATTGTCGATCTTGCGTCTGAGTTGAAGCATGATGTATTGTTAATGGTTAATGAAATGCATAAATTATTTGATCGTAAGCTTATTCCTAAAGCGGTTAAGAAGAAGTATTGCCAAAGTTGCAGTATCAAAGATATCTGCTTGCCCTCTATAACAGAAGATAGCAAATTGACTGTAACTGAATATATAAGGACATTTGTAGAATGAAAAAATTGTTAAATGTGTTATTTGTAACACAAGCAGATGCGTATGTGTCTTTAGAATATGAAAATGTCTGTGTAAGCAAAGAAGGGGAAACAATACTCCGAGTACCATTATTGAATCTAGAACAAATTGTCCTGTTTAATAATTTAGGCGCAACACATCAACTATTATCAGAATGTTTAAAGAGGAATATATCTGTCAGTATTTTAAACGAGAATGGGAGGTACTACGGTACATTTTGTGGTGAACTAAAAGGAAATGTGCTATTGCGCAGAGAACAGTACCGTATAGCAGATGATGATCGATCGCTATGTTATGCGAAGCATTTTATATTAGGGAAACTGTATAATCAAAAATCTGTAATTGAACGCGGCATAAGAGATCACCCTTTAGTAATCGATGTAAATTATCTTAAAGAACAAAGTCTATTAATCAATGAACAGCTTAGCAAAGTTTTACTATTAGATAATGATAATAGTTTGAGAGCAGCTGAGGGCAATGCAGCCCATTGCTATTTTTCGACGTTCAATGAGTTGATATTGCAAAATAAAGATTTTTTTGTATTTAAAAACAGGAATCGCCGCCCACCAACTGATGCTGTTAACGCAATGCTGTCATTTGCATATACATTACTTGCAAGTGAGTGCAGACACGCTTTATCAGTTGTTGGGATGGATAGTTATGTAGGCTTTTTACACAAAGACAGACCTGGAAGAGCGTCACTTGCTCTTGATTTAATGGAGGAGCTTCGTCCTCATTATGCAGATAGATTTGTGATCACATTGATTAATAGGAATGTAATAAATGAAAACGACTTTATATTTCAAGGGTCGGGAGCAGTGTATCTGACGGATGATTCACGCAAAAAGTTTTTATCAGCATGGCAAAACCGCAAAAAGGAGATAATATCACATCCTTTTCTAAAAGAAAAAATTGAGTGGGGATTAGTTCCATACTGTCAGGCATTATTGCTCTCAAGAACGATACGTGGCGATTTGGAAAGTTATCCGCCATTTTTATGGAAGTAGGTAATTAATATGCTTGTGTTAGTAACGTACGACATCTCTACTGAATCAGAAGAAGGTAAGAAACGGCTTCGACAGGTTGCAAAGAAATGTGTATCGCATGGTCAAAGGGTTCAAAATTCTGTCTTTGAATGCAATATTAATTGGTCGCAATATCTAAAATTGCAAAGTGATTTAAGAGATTTAATAAACGTGAAAGAAGACAGCTTGAGATTTTATAATTTAGGAAATAAATATTTAGAAAAAGTTGTCCATATAGGTACAAAACCTTCCGTAGATTTAGAAGGAGATTTGATAGTATGAATGATAGTGCGAACTACAAGTGAACATAAAAATGCTGTCGGATTCGCACTAAAATAGATATAGTATTTTTAAAAAAATAGGGCTTATTAATGGAGTATTGATTATTTGATACAACATTTGCTATTTATAAATAGTCCTTTACTATATCTTGGTGTCGCCCCTCGTATGGGGGGCGTGGATTGAAATGTGAGGGGATTATCCTAATAGGCGAGAAGAAACCGTCGCCCCTCGTATGGGGGGCGTGGATTGAAATAAGAATGTATTTGCCAGTATTGAACCGCTAATCGGTCGCCCCTCGTATGGGGGGCGTGGATTGAAATGAGAGTGGACACTTCAATCGTGTCTGCGGAAATGGTCGCCCCTCGTATGGGGGGCGTGGATTGAAATTCTCCATCTTCCCCTCGTTCGGGCAGTCCTAAAATGTCGCCCCTCGTATGGGGGGCGTGGATTGAAATACTTTGGTACAGGCCAGGGGTTGATGGTAAAGGCATGTCGCCCCTCGTATGGGGGGCGTGGATTGAAATAACTGTCGAAAAACTATATGTCAGCGATCAAGCGTCGCCCCTCGTATGGGGGGCGTGGATTGAAATACACCCAGGGAACTGGAAAACGGAAGCCAAATCATGTCGCCCCTCGTATGGGGGGCGTGGATTGAAATGACTTCTGCGATGAATACCTCACGGCCCTTTTTGTCGCCCCTCGTATGGGGGGCGTGGATTGAAATGGTTATCACAGATCCTGCCGGCTACATCAGGCAGTCGCCCCTCGTATGGGGGGCGTGGATTGAAATACTACGTGCGCGGTGAAGTCTCGTCGGACCTGACGGTCGCCCCTCGTATGGGGGGCGTGGATTGAAATATTGTAAGGTCTATGACGGTCAGAGATACCATTGTCGCCCCTCGTATGGGGGGCGTGGATTGAAATGATACAATAGACAGTATAACCAGTAGTATTTTGGTCGCCCCTCGTATGGGGGGCGTGGATTGAAATGAGATATCAAAATATATGAGAACCAAATAGTAACGTCGCCCCTCGTATGGGGGGCGTGGATTGAAATGTATACACCAGAGCAGTTGACGTAACTGTATCTGTCGCCCCTCGTATGGGGGGCGTGGATTGAAATATCGTCGCTAACGAAATAACCTCGCCTGTGGTAGTCGCCCCTCGTATGGGGGGCGTGGATTGAAATCCACGCACGCAAAGTTAAAGAAGGCACAATCATTGTCGCCCCTCGTATGGGGGGCGTGGATTGAAATGTAAGTATACTCATCGTCCCCAATTTTATACTCGTCGCCCCTCGTATGGGGGGCGTGGATTGAAATTTGAGCAAAATTATTATCCTGTGCAGTTGTTGGGTCGCCCCTCGTATGGGGGGCGTGGATTGAAATGTAACACCTGCTCCTGGCTGTGCTGGGACTGCTACGTCGCCCCTCGTATGGGGGGCGTGGATTGAAATACTGTATAACACTTAACGGTAAAAGAGGGCTATGTCGCCCCTCGCATGGGGGGCGTGGATTGAAATTAAGAAAGGATAGATATGATCGAGAAAATTTTTGTCGCCCCTCGCATGGGGGGGGCGTGGATTGAAATGACTATCATATGAATTTACACTACTCTCAAACGGGTTGCCCCTCGAATGGGAGGCGTGGATTGAAATAGTTAAAAATAATTATATGTATTCAAAACGTTTGTCGCCCCTCGTATGGGGGGCGTGGATTGAAATAAAAGATATGAATGATGTTTTCCAAAAGCCGATTGGTCGCCCCTCGTATAGGGGGCGTGGATTGAAATCGATAGTTATCCACAGGAGAAACAATGCCGAGTGGGTCGCCCCTCGTATGGGGGGCGTGGATTGAAATGCATGGAACAGATTCTGTACGGCCTCCTAGTTATCGTCGCCCCTCGTATGGGGGGCGTGGATTGAAATTTTACATCTCCGTGACCTTTGCACTTGGGACAAGTGTCGCCCCTCGTATGGGGGGCGTGGATTGAAATAATAAACCTACGAATAATTTACAGTTGCCTATAGTCGCCCCTCGTATTGGGGGCGTGGATTGAAAACTACTACGGCGATGACTACTGAGCCGACAACGGGTCGCTCTCACCCATGTTCATCTCTAAAAGGATAAATTTCTCTGCATCTTTTAGGATCATGGATCCTAATATTATGGTTATTAGATGAAATCGTTTCATCATCTGTATATTCTTTACCTGCGCTAATCATTAAGAGGTTATATCGAAATTGCCTTATAGTTATTGTTGGAAATAGGGGCTTTCCTATATTTTGAAATATGTGAAATTTAACGATACTATGTGTGTGAAGGATGGCTCACATGATTGAATGTTTTCACCGATGTTGTTAAAGTAATAATTAATGTGTTAATTAAGCCATACTTATTGTAAACTATAAATATTATTTGGGACAAGTTAATGCATTTGACACAAGAATTATCTATAGATATCTTAGGCAAAGGTAATATAGATTTTTGCGAAGGTGAGGGGAAGAACATTACTCAGTTAACTGAAAACAAAAAGCTTGATGAGTTAGAAAAAACAAAGTTCTTAATGACTGAACTTCAAGAAATAATTGAAGGGTCTTTTGATGGCATATTGGTTACTGATAAGGAGGCTAATGTACTTTTGGTAAATCAGTCTTATGTTAGAAATACAGATATCCAAAAGGAAGAGCTGTTAGGCCATAATATTAGAGAACTTATAAATCCAATTTGGATGAAGAATTCCGTGGCACTTCTTGCAATCGAGCAGGGCAGACCTGTATCTATGCATCATACTACAAGGCATGGGAAAAGAATAATTGTTACCGGAACACCGCTTTTTGAAGAAAACGGTGAAATAAAAATGGTTGTAGTAAACACTAGGGATATATCAGAGATATATGCACTAAAGGAAGAAGTGATAGATGCAAGAAAAATGGAAAAGGTCTATCACGAACAAATGAATTTAAAAAAAGTAAAGACCGGAACTTACGGGGATATCATCGTCATGAACGACAAGATGCAGGAGGTATATTCTCTTGCAAAAAAAATCAGTGACTTCAATACGACAGTGCTTATTACAGGAGAATCAGGAGTTGGCAAAGATGTGCTTGCTCGCTATATTCACGAAAACAGCACACTCAGAAAGGGGAAACCATACATTGCTATAAACTGTGGCTCCATACCTGAAAGTTTGTTGGCATCGGAACTCTTTGGATACGAGGAAGGCGCTTTTACAGGAGCATCTAAAGGTGGAAAGATAGGGCTAATGGAAGCGGCAAATGGTGGTACTCTCATGTTGGATGAGATAGGTGAGATGAGCTTGCAGCTTCAGGTAAAAGTTTTAAGGGCTTTGGAAACGAGAACTATTAATCGGGTTGGCTCCACAGAAAGCGTACCTGTAGATATCAGGGTGGTGGCTGCAACAAATAAAAACCTTAAAGAAATGGTGGAAAAAGAGGAATTCAGAGAGGATTTGTTTTACAGACTTAATGTTATTACTATAGACATCCCTCCTTTGAGAGAGCGGAAAGATGAAATAGTTCCATTGGCTTTGGGATTTTTGAATCAATTTAACACTCAATATGGCCAGTGTAAAAGACTTACATATGCAGTGTTGGAGGAGCTTAAAAAGAATGATTGGGAAGGGAATATCAGACAATTAAAAAATGTAATAGAAAATATGGTCGTTGTAAGCAACAATGAATACCTTCAGGTAACGGATTTGCCTTGGATTGAAAAAATAAGATGCATAGATCTCAGCGAAGATGCGGAGAGATCTTTTAAAGAAATTGTAGAGGATTATGAAAAGTTTATTTTAGAAAAAGCTAAAGCTGCATATGGCAGCAGTCGTAAAATTGCATCCGCTTTAAAAATAGATCAATCTACAGTGATACGTAAACTAAATAAGTATAATATAGAGTAATTGATGCGTTATTGCAAAGGGGGTTTGTTATTTATTTTCTTATGATGCAAAAATTCATCATATAAGATAATTAAGCAGGGGAATCAAGGGTTAAAGCAGTTTACCTAGAAAGCAAAAAAATGCTCGAAAGGTAGTATTCATCCAGTGTTCTTCTAAAGAATAATATAATTTTGGTTATTATATAGCATTGGCACAGACTTTGCTATATTTTTTATTGGCAGATACATAAAGGAAGAATAAAGGCTAAAAGACCAGATTAACGGCTTTAAAGAGGAGGACAATTGGAAATTAAGAATTCAAAACAAGTACTTAATGAAATGTTGGAAAGGCATTATAATGATGCCTTTACAGCAAAAGAGGAAGGTAAACTTATTGCATGGGCTACCTCTATATCTCCTCAGGAACTATTAACTACCGCAGATATTTACACCATGTACCCCGAGAATCATGCTGCTGCCATAGGTGCAAGAAAGCAAGCTCCGGATTTTATTAATCATTCAGAGGGCAAAGGGTATTCTGTTGATATATGTTCCTATGCAAGAGTCAACTTGGCATATATGGATATTTTGTACAGCGAAGCGGGGAATATGCCAAAGCCTGATTTAATATTTTGTTGTAATAACATTTGTAATACCGTTATTAAATGGTATGAAAACATAGCCAAAGAGCTAGGCATACCAATGATAATGTTTGATATGCCCTTCAATCACCAATACGAGATAAGCCATCAAAATGTAAAATACATGAAGGCCCAAATCCTTGATGCAATTGGCATGATAGAAAGTATAACAGGTAAAAAGTTCGATTATGATCGATTCTCTGAGGTTATGGAGATTTCTACTGAAACATCTGTTTGGTGGAAAAAAGCATCTTTGTTAGCAAAAGCAAAACCATCGCCTCTAAATGGTTTTGATCTTTTTAATTATATGGCAACTATTGTCTGCGCAAGAGGAACAGAAGAAGGCCGCGACCTTTTTAAGATGTGGCATGACGAGTTAAAGGAAAAAGCTGAAAAAGGTATTGGCCCATGGAAGGACGCAGAGGAGAAATATCGTGTTATGTGGGACGGAATTGCCTGTTGGCCTTATCTTAGCAGTACGTACAAAGTATTAAAGAGCTATGGAATTAATATGGTTACTTCCACATATCCGGATTCTTGGTACATTGTGTATGAAAAAAATGATTTAGACGGCATGGCACGGGCATATAGCTCAAACTACGTAAATAGAAATCTCGATTTCGGTGTGGATAATATAGTGGGAATAGTCAATGATTTCAGCCTTGACGGCATAATCTATCATTCTAACAGAAGCTGCAAGTTAATGGATTTCAGACAGTTTGAGGTTCAAAGGCGGGTGGAAAGGGCAACAGGTATACCCTCCGTGATTTTTGACGGAGATCAGACGGATCCTAGGGCATTCTCTCTTGCCCAGTACGAAACGAGAATACAGGCTTTGGTAGAAATGATGGATGAGCGTAAAAAGAACGGAGGCAACGGAAAGTGAAGGCCATTGAAGGTTACATAAATGAATTGAAAAGGATATCGCAGAATCCGGTAAAGTCAATTGAAGCCGGTATCAAAGAAACCGGTAAAAGGGCTGTTGGATGCTTCCCCATATATACCCCTGACGAAATAGTATATGCGGCAGGAGCTTTGCCTATTGGAATGTGGGGTGGTCCTTTTGTAGGGAATATGAGCGATAAATACTTTCAGACGTTTTGTTGCTCTTTAATAAAAGCAAATACGGAGCAGGCGCTTAAAGGTGTTTACGATATGCTTTCGGCAGTTATTATTACAGCATTTTGTGACACCTTAAAATGCACCTTGGAAAACTGGAAAACTGCGGTACCGCATTTGAGTATTATCCCAATTGTTTATCCCCAGAACAGAAAGACAGATGCGGGGAAACAATTTTTAGTGGAAGAACTAATAAGAGTTAAAGAAGAAATTGAAAGAATTTTATCTGTAAAGATAAGTGAGAAAGACCTGGAAAACAGTTTTGAATTGTATGAAGAGTACAGGCGTACAATGCGTCAATTTGTTGAAACGGCAGTCAACTATCCCAGTATTTTTGATGCGGTGTCGAGACATCAAATTATTAAAGCGGCTTACTTCATGGATAAATCAAAATATACGGAGATAGTGAAAAACATTTTAATAGAACTTTCGTCTATGCCCGTTGAAAAAACTAACTACAAAAAAGTGATTATCACAGGGCTGTTGGCAGAGCCGGATGAATTCCTTAATCTTTTTGACGAAAATGGTTTAGTTATTGCAGCAGATGATCTCGCACAAGAATCGCGTCAATTCAGAACAGAAGCTCCATGGGAGGGGACACCCTTTGAACGTATGGCGGGCAGAATGGCACTCCAGGAAGGATGCCCATTCTTATTTGACCGTAATAAAAGAAGAGGTTCAATGCTGATTGATTTAAAGAATAAATATAATGCTCAGGGCATAGTTTACTGTCAACTAAAATTTTGCGATCCCGAAGAGTTTGACTATCCAATAATTAAAAAAGAGATGGAAGAGGCAGGGATACCTGTGTTGTACTTGGAAATTGAGCAGCAGATGGATTCTGTGGAACAATTAAGAACTAGAATTCAGACATTTTCTGAAATTTTATAGAAAGGATTAGGCGGATATGTATTTGGGATTGGATATAGGATCATCTTCTTCTAAAGCAGTTATATTAAATAAAAGAGGAAACATTTTAAGTGAGGCAGTCATAAATATAGGAACAGGTAGCAGAGGACCTCAAAAGGTTATTGAAGAAGCTCTTAGTCGTGCCAATGCTACCAAGCAAGATATTAAGAAAACTGTCGTAACGGGTTACGGTCGCATGACATTCCAAGAGGCGGACAAGCAAATCACTGAAATAAGTTGCCATGCAAAAGGTGTTTTTAGAATTTTGCCTTCTGCCAGAACAATAATAGACATAGGAGGGCAAGACGCAAAAGTTATAAGGATTGACGGAACAGGTAATGTTAAAAATTTTGTTATGAACGAGAAATGCGCAGCAGGAACGGGAAGATTTTTAGAGGTTATGGGGCGTGTGTTAGATACTACTATTGATGGCCTTTCCGACATGGCAGATAGGGGTGAAGAGGGCGTGACCATAAGCAGCACATGTACTGTATTTGCTGAATCTGAAATGATATCACAGTTGGCTGCAGGAGAAAAAATAGAAGACGTAGCATTAGGTGCCCATAGGTCTATAGCACAAAGGGTAGCAGGGCTTGTGAATCGAATAGGCGCTGAACCTGATGTTGTGATGTCCGGTGGAGTAGCCTTGAATGAAAGCGTCATAAAGGCATTGGAAAAGGAAATCGGTTTTCCGATAATAAGGCTTAAAAGTCCTCAAACCATGGGGGCTTTGGGAGCGGCAGTTTATGCCATGGAATTGGATAAAGCTTAGGCAACTCTTTTAAAATTGGAAAAAGAACAGAAAGGAGAATATGTAATGGAGATTAAAAAAGTCGCCGTATTGGGTGCTGGGCTAATGGGAAATCAGATAGCAATGCAAATAGCGCTAAACGGATTTGAAACGGTGTGCTACTCAAGGCGTCAACAAACGGTAGATAATGCTTCGGCTTATGCCGAGAGCTGGTTTAAAAAGGCTGTGGAAAAGGAACGTTTGTCGGAGGAGGCTGTAAAGGAAGCAAGTGGCAGGTTAGTGTTCACATCCGATCTTGAAACAGCATGTAAAAATGCTGACATGGTTGTAGAGACAGTTGCCGATGTTTTGGAAATAAAACGAAAAGTTTTGAAAGAGGCAGATAAGTTAACGCCGGCTCATACCATATTTGCAAGCAACAGTTCATATATAGTCAGCTCCAAGTTTTCAGATGTTGTTAAGGATCCAAGTAAAGTTTGTAACATGCACTTTTTCAATCCTGCATTGATTATGAAGATTGTCGAAGTTGTAAAAGGGCCTCACACATCACAGGAAACTGTAGACACTGTATATGAATTTACAAAACTCATAGGTAAAGAACCTGTGCTTGTGGAAAAAGAAATTTATGGATTTATTGTAAACCGAATATTCAGTGCTCTAACGAAGGAGGCCTGTTATTTGGTTGATATGGGAATAGCTTCCACTGAAGACATAGATAAAGCTGTGAAAGGCGGGTTGGGCCATCCCATGGGGCCTTTGGAGCTTCTTGATATGACCGGTATTGATTTAGAATACAATGTGTACATGGAAAAATTTAGGGAGAGCCAAAACCCGGCTGACCGGCCTGCAGCTTGCCTTACAGAAATGTTTGGGCGTGGAGAATTTGGCAGAAAGACCGGTAAGGGATTTTATGAATATAAGTAAAGGGTTTTGTTATGTCATATATTAAGGTTAAAAAAGAAGACGGGAAAGCTATATTAAGCATCGATAGACCTGAAGCTCTTAATGCGTTAAACAGGGATTTAATTGATGAATTGGATTTGGCCGTTGAAAGTATAAATGCTGATAAGGATATAAAGGTACTGGTTATTTACAGCGAAAAGAATTTCGCCGCCGGTGCTGATATTAAGGACATGATCGATCTAAATCCAGAGGATGCTAAAAGTTTTGCATTCTCAGGGACCTTTAACAAAATAGCCGGTTTAACTGTTCCTACCATAGCGGTTATTGAAGGCTATGCATTGGGCGGAGGGTTAGAACTGGCCTTGGCTTGTGACCTTAGAATAGCCTCTGAGGAAGCCAAGTTAGGGTTTCCCGAAACTGGATTAGGAATTATGCCGGGAGCCGGAGGGACTGCAAGAGCAACAAGATTGTTGGGTGAATCAAAGGCAATGGAGTTGATTCTTTTAGGGAGCATTATAGACGGAAAGGAAGCGGACAGGATTGGACTGGTAAACAAAGTATCCTCTGCTGAAAATCTATATTCTGATGCATTGAAATGGGCGGATAGAATAAGCCATGGAGCCCTTGTGGCACTTAAAACGGCGAAAGCTACCATTAGAGCAGGACTTAAAGAACAGGATATAGAAAAAGCCATAGAAATCGAGGGGATGAACTGGTCAGATTTGTTTAACACAGAAGATCAAAAAGAAGGCATGAAAGCTTTTATCGAAAAACGAAAGCCGGAATATAAAGATAAATGAATTAATAAAGGGGGGCATGAAGTGAAAAATGTTGTTATTGTATCGGCTGTAAGAACTCCCATTGGAACCATGGGCGGGCAGTTTAAATCTATTACTTCTTTGGATTTATCAATCCCTGTTATGCAGTCTCTGGTGGATAGTGCAGGTATTGATCCAACCATGATAGACGATGTGATTTGGGGATGTAATTACCAAAGGACATTCAAGGAAAATAATATTGCAAGGGTTGCGTTTGTAAAAGCGGGGTTTCCAACAAGTGTGCCGGGTATTACAGTCCACAGGAATTGCACATCATCCATGTCGTCAGTTCAGATGGGATTTTACCAGATTAAAGCCGGGGAAGCTGAATGTATCATGGCCGGAGGCGTTGACAGCATGAGCACAGCACCTCACATGGTTTTTAATGCAAGGTATGGGCAAAAGTTCGGCCATATGGAGCTTAGAGATTCCATGTGGGATTCTCTTACGAATTTGGGCATAGGCCCCGGCATGGGTATTACTGCAGAAAATGTGGCAGAAAAATACAGTATAACGAGAGAAGAACAGGACAAATATGCATTGTTGTCACAGCAAAGAGCTTGCGCAGCAATGGATGCGGGAAAATTCAAAGAAGAGATTGTACCGGTTAAAATACCGGGAAGAAAAGGTGAAACTATCTATGAGCAAGACGAATACCCAAAAAGGGATGTAACTCTGGAGAGTCTGGCAAAACTTAAAGCTGCTTTTAAGGAGGGGGGAACAGTTACGGCGGGCAATGCGTCGGGGATGAATGATGCGGCTTCAGGAGTGATTCTTATGGAAGAGGAAAAGGCTAAGGAGCTTGGAGTGCCTATCCTTTGTAGGATCCTGTCTGTAGCCACAACCGGAATAGAACCGGAGATAATGGGACTTGGCCCTGTAAAAGCAACTGAAACGGCTCTTGCAAAAGCCGGTTTAAAGCTGTCAGATCTTGAACTCATAGAAGTAAATGAAGCCTTTGCGGCACAGTATTTAGGATGTGAAAGGGCATTGGAGCTTAATAGGGATATTACAAATGTAAACGGGGGAGGAATTTCACTTGGGCATCCCGTAGGAGCAACGGGCACCAGGATTATAATTTCACTGTTGTATGAAATGAGAAGGCGAAAGAATAAATACGGTTTGGCTACCCTTTGCGCCGGAGGAGGCATGGGCACCGCAGTTGTAATTGAAGCTGTGTATTAATTGGGAAGCGCAAAGCGATAATGTGAAAAGGAGAATCAAATGGAAAGAATGTGCCGTGTTTCAAAAGTATATGTGTCGGAAGCGGAATACAAGAAAAAACTTGTTTCCGCCGATGAAGCAGTCAAAGTGGTGAAATCTGGAGACAGAGTGCATTATGGGCTTTTTAACGGCCTTGTTGTAGATCTGGACGAGGCGTTGGCAAAAAGAACGGAGGAGCTTTACGATGTTAAGATATGCACTACTATTTGGTCTTATGAGGAGCCTCCCGCAATACTGAAGGCAGATCCTGAATCGAAGCATTTTAAGTATTTGAGCACCCACATGAGCAGTCTTGAGAGAAGGATGAATAAAGAGGGCCGTTGCTGGTATATACCTGTTCAGTTTCGGGAAAACACCAAGCTTTGGGCAGAAAATGTAGGAGACATAGATGTTGCAATGCTTCAAGTGGGACCTATGGATAAGTGGGGCAATTTCAATTTAGGACCTCAGGTAGCAGAATACTGGGGAATATTGGAAAGAGCGAAAGTAGTTATTGTTGAGGTAAATGAAAACCAGCCAAAAGCCATGGGCCTTCAGACAACGATTAACATCGGGCAGATAGATCTTATCGTTGAAGGCTCCAATAACAAGATGCCTGTTGTAAAAGCAAAAGAGGCAAACGACATTGATAAGGCTATTGCAGAACAGATTGTGAGCAGAATCAATAATGGGAGTACGTTGCAATTAGGTATTGGTGGCATTCCCAATTATGTAGGCAGCATGATTGCGGAATCTGATATAGGTGACTTAAGCGTACATTCGGAAATGCTTGTTGATGCCTACTATAATCTTTATTTGCAGGGGAAAATTACAGGTAACAAAAACACATTAAGAGGACAGATGGTCTACACCTTCGCTCAAGGGTCAAATGAACTCTATGACTTTATTGATGGAAATCCGATTTGCTATTGCGCCCCTGTTGATTGGGTTAATGATATTGGTGTTATTGCTGAAAATGATAATGTTGTATCCATTAACAGTTGTCTGCAGATAGATCTATTTTGCCAAGTTAATTCAGAATCAGATGTATGGCAGCACATAGGAGGAAATGGCGGACAGTTGGATTTTGTCATGGGTGCATTTAAGTCAAAGGGAGGTCAAAGCTTCCTGTGCCTTCCTTCCACCAGGAAAAAAAAGGATGGAACTGTTGAATCTCTCATAGTGCCAAGACTGCCGGAGGGTTCAATAGTGACGGTACCAAGGGCAGCAGTTCATAATCTTGTTACTGAATACGGTACAGCAAACTTTAAAGGGAAATCAACCTGGGAAAGAACAGAGCTGCTCATAAATGTAGCCCACCCGGATTTTAGGGAAGATTTAATCAAACAAGCGGAGCGGATGGGGATTTGGTGTAATACGAGCAAAATATCCTACTAGTAATACTTGAGAACCAAAAGGGATTAGAGGAGCCGAAGATTTAAAAAAGCATGGCGCAAAATGATGCGGTATTGCATAAGAATTGGAGAAGCAACACGTGGTTGATGCAGCGTTGCATATAAATGATTATAACGGTAGGGTTGCATGTTTACGAAATAATTGAAGCACTGCCTCTATAGGCCCTATTAAGACTATTGTACGAGTTTTCAGAATCATTTGATGATTTTGGCACGTTATTTGCGAATCTATAATTGCATGGGTAAAAACATTGTTACAGAATTACAACAAGGCTAATTTTTAGGAATGAAATCAAACAAAACATCTAATAAGTTAATGGGTCACTATTAAATTCATATAGGAGGGAATTATGAAACACGAAGATTACAAGCAGTATTTGAGCCCGGCCTTGGCAAAATCTACAGATTTAGTTATTAAAAAAGGTGCCGGGTGCTATGTGGAAGACGAGGAGGGCAATAAATACCTTGACTTTGTGCAAGGGATTGCGGTAAATGCATTTGGTCATTGCCATCCGAAAATTGTAAGAGCAATCAAAGATCAAACGGAAGATCTTATAACTGCCTCATTTAATTTAGTTAACTATCCTTCAACGTTGGAGTACGCTAAACAGTTATCTAAATTTACTCCGGGAGAGTTGGATGTATTCTTCTTCAGTAACGGCGGCTCCGAGGCTAATGACGGAGCGCTAAAACTTGCCAGAAATTATACAGGACGCCCGGGAATTATTGCAATGAGGGGTTCTTTTCACGGACGTTCCATGGGAGCAACCTCATTAACCGGATCAAATTCAAAATACAGAAAAAATATAGAACCTTTACTTCCTTCTGTTTATTTTGTCCCTTATCCCAATTGCTTCAGATGCCCCTATAACACAGAATGTGAAAAATGCCAGCTGGAATGCCTTAGAGAATTACAGTGGACATTTGATTATTTAATACACCCTGAAAATGTAGCGGCTGTATTTATGGAGCCTGTAATGGGAGAAGGCGGATATGTGGTACCACCTCGAAAATATGTGGAAGAACTGAGTAAAATGCTAAAGAAACATAATATATTGCTGATATTTGATGAGATTCAATCTGGTTTTGGCAGGACCGGCAAAAAGTTTGCAAGCGAACATTTTGGGATTGTCCCGGATATTATGACTATGGGCAAAGCTATCGCAGGAGGGCTTCCAATGTCATGTATTGCCAGCACTAAAGAGATTATGGATTCGTGGCAACCCGGAATGCACGGCACAACTTTTGGCGGACATCCTGTTTGTACCTCCGCAGCTCTTGCAGTTTTAGATTTATTTGAAAGCGAGAATATTCTTGAAAACGTGAATACCCAAGGCGCTTATTTAAAAAAGCGTTTGGAAGAAGCCAAAGAGAAGTACCCGATAATGGGGGATGTGAGAGGATTAGGCCTGATGATGGCTGTGGAATTTGTTAATCCTGCAGATAATTCACCAAGTGCTGATTTTCTCAATGAGGTGAGAGACTACTGCTTAAGTAAAAAAATGCTTACATTGGGCTGTGGTGTTTACGGAAACGGCTTTAGGTTTGCTACGCCGCTGAATATTTCAAGAGAGGATTTGGATAAGGGGTTATCAATTTTTGAGGAAGCTGTAAAAGCAGTTAGTGAAAAACACGGAGTGTGAGCAATGAAACAGTTTGAATTTAAAATGCCTACAAAGATCCAATTCGGAGTCGGCGCCACTTCTCAATTGGGTAAAACGATGAAGAGTTTAGGGTTTAGGAAAATTTTCATTGTGACCGGTTCAACAATTGGTAAATCAGCAATTTTGGCAAAGGCAAAGGAAGCTTTAAGTGCTGAAGGTATAGAATACGAGGTTTATGACCAATTAACCGCAGAGCCTAATGTAAAGCAAATCGATATTGGGGCAAAGGTACTGAAAGAAAGTCAGAGCGACGCAGTTGTGGCTATTGGAGGAGGTAGCAGAATTGATGCCGCAAAGGCTATGTGTGTTTTGCAAAACCATGAAGGTTCTATAGCGGATTATTTATTTGGCGGCACAAAGACGGTTAGTAAGACGGTAATGCCATTGATATGTATGCCGACAACAGCCGGAAGCGGCAGTGAAGTGACAGGTGTTTCAGTGGTAAATGATGAAGATAGGGGCGTTAAAGTATCGGTAACTCATGAATATTTAATTCCGAAACTTGCAATTATCGATCCGGAGCTCCATGTGGATATGCCAAAACTCATAGCGGCAACAACAGGAATGGATGCTTTGACTCATGCAATAGAGTCATACGTTTCCTTGAATGCCGAACCGGTGAGTGATTCTTTGGGTTATGGTGCTATGAAAATGATTGGGGAGAATTTGAGGAAGGTTATTGAAAATGGAGGTGATGTGGAAGCGAGAGGAAATATGGCAATAGCAAGTACCATGGCAGGCGTCGCTTTTGTCAATGGAGGACTGGGTGTTGTTCATGGAATTGCCCAGGCAATCGGTGCTATTGCAGATGTGTCACATGGTGTCGCGAACGGATTAATTCTGCCATACGCAATGAAAAAGAATATTCAGGGCAATTATAAGAAGTTTAAGGAAATAGCAATTGCTTTGGGCGAAAATGTGACAGGCCTGTCGGATGAAAAGGCTGCTGAAAAATCTGTGGATGCTGTATTTGCATTAGCTCGTGATGTAGGGGCGCCAATGAAGCTGTCAGAGGTAGGCGTAACTCAAGAGATGTTTCCCGAAATAATCAAGGGCACCATGGCCTACAGATTGCTGGCCATAAATCCGAGGAAGTTAAATGAAGAAGATATTGAGGACATTTTGAACGACGCATTTTAGTTGCATTCCTAAATAATAGGTTCGCAAATAGAAACGAGAAGAAAACAAGGAGGATGAAATGAAAACAGTTAACGGAAAGAAGTGGCTATCGATTTTGTTGGCAGCAGTAATGGTTTTAGCACTGTTGGCAGGATGCGGTGGCGAAGGAGCAACTGAGGCAGAAAGCGTAACCTGGAGAATCCAGAGTTCTTATCCACCGGGGGATCAATGCTGGGATGTTCAGATGCCGATGATTTGTGAAAGATTGACTGAGGCAACTGATGGATATTTGCAATTTGAACTTTATCAGCCGGGGGCAATATGTGAGCCTGATGAAACCCCTACCATGCTTTCTAAAGGGTTATTAGATGCTGCTCTTACTGCACCAAACCATACGGCAGGATTAATTCCGGCCGCATATGCAGAGCAGGGCGTACCATTTTTGTGGCAGGACGGACAAGACGTGTATGATACATATTATGATTATGGACTATTGGATTTTGTACGTGATGAGTATGCCAAAGCCGATATATATTATGGAATGTATGTTCCAAACGGAGCTTACATGATAATGACAAACTTCCCTGTAACCACCGCCAGCGATTTCGTAGGCAAGAAACTTAGGGCGTCCACAACATTTGGAATGTTTATTGAGCAGCTGGGTGGTTTACCGGTTGTAATGTCCGGCGGCGACATTTATATGGGTATGAGACTTGGAACAATAGACGGTAATATTTACACAGTTTGTGAGCTTGAGACATCCAAATTGATGGAAGTTACAAAGTACTTGATAGAGCCGGCTGTTGGCGGCAGTGCCCCTGTAAACCTTAGCATCAGCATGAAGTCATGGAATGCATTGCCTGATGACATCAAGGATATTGTTAACGAAACAATGCAGGATATGTTCATGGATATATATGAGGCTTCAATCTCATTTGACAAAAGTGCTATTAAAGCCGGAGTTGAGTACGGTACCAAGATCAACACAATCCCTGAAGAAAATTTACAGCCATTTTATGATGCGGCAGCAGCAGTTATAGAAAAGTGTAAAAAGGAGTATCCGGCTGCAGCCCCAGGTTATGACATTATTGAAAGATGGCAGGCAGACAATAAATAGCGATTAAAAAATCTTGCTGTAGTTGCAGAAGAGGTTTCTCATACTCTTCTGCAGCTATAACTGAATTGGGTGGTGATTTATTTTGGATAAGCTTAGAAAGATAAGAAATGTTATTGACACTGTGAATGACTGGGTAGGGAAAATAGTAAGATGGCTCTTAGTAGCTATTTGCTTCATACTTTCCTTCGAGGTCATATCAAGGTATTTCTTCGACAGCCCTACTATTTGGGCTCAAGATGTATCAAAGCAGTTACTGGCCGTTGTAGGATGCATGGGCGGAGGTTATGCCTTATTGTATAACAGCCACGTAAAAGTTGATGTGTTCTGGGAACGATGGTCGGTAAGAACAAGAGCAATTGTTGATATTTTTACGTCTATATTATTTTTCGTATATTTAGGATTAATGCTTTATAACTGCTTTGACATGGCAGCCATATCGTGGAGTTTTCACGAAAGAACTACATCTGTTTTCGCCCCGGTATTATATCCTTTGAAGACGATAATAGTGATTGGTGTCTTTTTCTGCTTTATCCAGGGTATTTCAAAATTAATTCATGACATCTTAGTAATACTTACGGGAGAGTCAGAGAATTTAAGAAACATGGGGTATTGATTGCCAATCAAAGAAAGGAGACTTAAATAGATGACTTTTCCAGCATGGAGTTTTTTATTATTGTTTGGGGTAATGATAGTATTCCTGTTCTTGGGACAACCGGTTGTTTTCGCCTTGGGCGGGGTTGCTACTTTTGCCATATTGTTAATTTGGGGTATTGATGGAACATTTGTATTGGCAAACAGCGCTTTTGCAACATTTACAACGGAGACTTATCTTGCCATCGCCATGTTTTTGCTGATGGCTAACTGTTTGCAACGGTCGGGTGTGGCTGATGATCTTTATGAGATGTTATATAAATGGATGGGGGGATTAAAAGGCGGATTGGCCATGGGTACCGTTATCATTTGTGCTATTTTTGGTGCCATGTGCGGCGGCAGCGGACCTGCTACAATCACTATGGGCCTTATTGCTTTGCCTTCTATGCTCAAAAGAGGCTATGACAAAAGATTGGCTATGGGGTGCATAGCTGCAGGCGGAGTGTTGGGAATTATTATTCCTCCCAGTATACCTATGATAATAATTGCTCAATTCGGCTCTATTTCCGTCGGTAAACTGTTTTATGCAGGTGTATTGCCGGGACTGCTTTGTGCAACAATATATATAATTTATATTGGAATTAGATGTGCCATAAATCCAACGTTGGGGCCGTCGGTACCAATAGAGGAAAGAGCGAGTTGGCCGGAAAAATTAAAGTCAATCAGAGCCCTAATAGGCCCATTGCTTTTGATACTGGTGGTTTTAGGTTCAATATACACAGGAGCTGCGACGCCGACAGAAGCTGCTGCGGTTGGAGCCTTAGGCTCATTAATAATAGCATTTATTAATGGTAAGTTGACGATTGCCACATTTGCTGAAATGTTGAAAAGAACTTTCTCATTGACAGCCATGGTGCTTTGGATTTTGGTGGCCGCATCAGTTTTCAATGTGGTATACAATTATATGGGAGCATATACGGTGCTGAGAAGAGTGGCAGATGCACTGCCCGGCGGAGCTTGGACATTTATCGCATCAATTTTACTTCTAAACTTTGTCTTGGGTATGTTGATGGATGACTATGCGATTATTACATTGACTGCTCCATTATATCTGCCCATAATAATTGGTATGGGATTTGATCCTATTTGGTTTTCGCTGATATTTATGCTGAACCTTCAAATGGCATACTTGACTCCGCCTTTTGGATTCAACCTGTTCTTTCTAAAAAGCATTGTCCCAAAAGGTATTGTAATAACGGATATATATAAAGCTGTCATTCCCTTTGTAATGTTACAGCTAGTGGCATTGGTACTTTGTATAATCTTTCCACAAATAGCTCTGTATTTACCAAATTCAATGATAAAATAAAATGATGAGAAGTAGCAAAGATAAAGACGGCAGGTCTAATACAGCAGGAGGGTAATATGTCAATACTTCCACAGAATGCTTATGATATCCAATTACCAAAAATGATTAAAGTAACTCAGAATTTTCTTGATGAGAAATTAAGCGTCTCAGAGATAGAGCATTCAGTTAAAGAACAAATATTGAACGTATCAGATTCGATAAAACCTGGGCAAACAGCAGCTTTACTCGTTGGAAGCAGAGGGATTTCACAACTTGATGTTATTGTTAAAGCTGCTGTTGCCACTTTAATTGAACTTGGTATAAAACCGTTTATTGTCCCTTCCATGGGGAGCCACGGCGGCGGGATAGCAGAAAAACAAAAAGAAATAATTGAGGCGTATAATATAACTGAAAAGGATTTGGGTATACCCATTGTTTCATCCTTAGATACTGTTATAGTGGGGGAAACTTTAGAAGGTGTGCCGGTGCATGTTTCTAAAGATGCGCTGGAGGCCGACCTGGTTATACCTGTCGCAAGGATTAAAATTCATACTGATTTTGACGGGCCGATAGAGAGCGGCCTTTGTAAAATGCTGTCCATAGGCATAGGTAAGCATAATGGTTGTTCACGCCTGCACATGGAAGGGTTTGCAAGCTTCAGCAAGTTGATACCCCAAGCAGCTGAAATTGTGCTTCGCAGTGTTTATGTCCCTTTTGGTATCGGCATTGTGGAGAATGCCTATGAGAATGTGCACACCATAAAAATCTTAAGGGGAAGTGAAATTATTGAAAAGGAACCCGGCTTATTAAGGCTGAGTAAAGAGCTGATGCCGAAGCTGCAATTTGCTAAGATGGACGTGTTGATTATTGAACAAATAGGTAAAGATATTTCCGGAGCCGGCATGGACCCTAAAATAGTAGGGCGGGTCAATCCTAGTATAATGAAGGATTATAAAGGCCCGGAGATAGGAAGAATTATTATCCTGGGACTTTCAAAGAACGCTCACAACAACGCAACGGGCCTGGGTCTTGGAGACTATATTACAAGGTCCACATTTAATGAAATTGATTTTGGGGCTACCTATACAAATTGTATTGCTGCAGGTCAGCCGGAAGCCGGCCGAACACCCATTGTGATGGAGACTGAAGAGGAAGCCTTGCGAGCTGCTATTATGACTTGCCCAAAAATTGATTTGAACGATGCAAAAATTGTTAGAATCAAAGATACGCTTCATCTTGGAGATATATGGGTATCAGAGAATATGCTACCCCTTTGCAGTGATAAAAGTAAGTTTAAAATCCACAATGTTTAATCTTTTGGAAAGATAAGCAGGAAGGAAGACTGTGGGAATGTATTTGACAAATTTGTTAAAACCTTTGGACACAAGTAACTTATATTTAAAAAATAGGTTGATAATGCCTCCGCTGGCGACCTCCAAAGCCGAACCGGATGGTAGTGTAAGCGGCGATATGCTTGATTACTATGATGAAAAATCCAAGGACGGATGTAAATCATTAATCATTGTTGAACATAGCTTTATCTCTTGTGAAGGGAAAGTATCTGAGAGACAATTATCTGTGGCTGAGGACAGAATGATTGCCGGTTTGCAGAAGCTGGCATCAGTAATACACAGTAACGGTTCAAAGGCTGTAATGCAAATAAATCACGGTGGAAGCGGCGCAAACAGCCGGGTGACGGGGATCCACCCTGTAGGCCCATCCTCCGTAATTAATCCGAGAATAGCGGGAGAGATTCCAAGAGAACTTTCAATTGAAGATATAGAAGATATTATTAAAGCGTTTAAAAAAGCGGCAATAAGGGTCAAGGAAGCAGGGTTTGACGGCGTTGAAATACATTCGGCCCACGGATACCTTTTAAACCAGTTTTTCTCGCCTTTGACAAATAAAAGAATTGACAGGTACGGAGGCACTCCGGACAAAAGAATTCAAATACATTTAGAGGTAATTAAGGCTGTAAGGGATGGGGTCGGCCCTGATTTTCCAATATTGTTAAGATTAGGCGCAGCAGATTATATGGAGGGTGGGTCAACTGTCAAGGACAGCAAGATCGCCGTAAAGAAATTTGAAGAAGCGGGCATCGATATAATAGACGTATCGGGAGGATTCTGCGGATATATATTAGAGGACAATAAGGAACAAGGCTATTTTTCAGCTTTATCAGAAGAAATAAAGAGCAGTATTAAAATTCCCGTAATACTTACGGGGGGTATAACAAAGGCTGCTTTCGCAGATAAACTCATATTTCAGCGCAAGGCAGATTTAATTGGAGTGGGGCGAGCTATTGTTAAAGAATCTGATTGGGCAAAAAGAGAATTGTCCGAGGCTTAAGGAACTGCCGCCTTTTGTAAGCAGGATCAACTTATAAAAAAAGGCAACATAAAAGCGACCTTTGCGGTCGCTTTTAGTGTTTATTAGATAAACAGGTTTACGTTGGATTCTTCTGCTTCACCTAAGTAGGTGGCTACTCCTCCAAGTTCTACGCCGTCTATGAGTTCCTCCTTGGTGATACCCATGATGTCCATGGACATGGTGCAGGCGATTAGATGTATGCCGCTTGCCATGGCCTGTTTCATCAGTTCTTCAAGAGAGCTTACGTTCTTGTTGTTCATAACCATTTTCATCATCTTGGTACCCATGCCTGCCATGTTCATCTTTGAAAGGGTAAGTTTGTCTGCACCCTTTGGCATCATGGCTCCAAACATCTTCTCCATGAAAGGTTTCTTGACTTTGTCGCCGTCAGGTTTTCTGAGAGCATTTAAGCCCCAGAAGGTGAAGAACATGGTGACCTTTCTTCCCATGGAAGCTGCTCCGTTTGCAATGATGAAGGAGGCCAGCACTTTATCAAGGTCACCGCTGAAGACGATGATGGTTTTGCCGTCATCTTCACCTGCTGCTGTTGATACTTTCTGGGTTATGGGTAAAGTGGTACCTGTTCCTTTTTTGATGTAGGAAACGTACTGCTTGTCTTCTTTGTCACCGCAGATGTAGGTGTTTCCCGTTCTTCTGCACCAGCTCTGTACATCCCTTGGGAATCCCATGTCTGTTGCTTTAATTTTTACTATTGTACCGTCAGGCAGATTCTTTAAAGTTTCGTTTACTCTAATGATGGGTCCCGGGCACTGGAGACCTGCACAGTCTACAATAACCACATCTTCATCATTAAGTGGGATTAAGTGTTCCTTGCTCATTTCATCATCCTTTTCTTTTTCAAAATCTCTAAAGTGGAGAGTTTTATACAGAGAGCTGCCACAGGCAAGAGCACAAACATTTTCAAAGCCGTTTCCTTTTAGGATTCGTATAGCGTTGTAGGAGCGTACTCCTATGGCACAGTACACAATTATTCTCTTTGTTTTATCAAGCTCCTTAATTCTGCTTCGCAGTTGGCCTAAGGGGATATGTACGGAGCCCGGGATTGCAAAGGCAGTTCTTTCTTCTTCTTCACCGGCGTCAAGAATTATTATATCTTCTTTTTGTTCTATAAGTTTATCAAGCTCACTTGCATCGATGAACTTAATCATGTCCTTTAAAATGTTTTCAGCTACAAAGCCCAGCATGTTTATGGGATCTTTTGCAGAGCCAAATGGCGGTGCATAGCAAAGCTCCAATTCCTTAAGGTCGTAAATTGTTCCGTTAAGTCTCATGACAGAGGACAGAACATCCATCCTTTTGTCTACGCCGTCCTGGCCTACTACTTGGGCTCCATAGATATGGCCGTCCTTTTGAAAGATAAGTTTAAGGACCATGGGAGTGGCCCCGGGATAGTAACCTGCATGGGATTTCTGGTTTATTAAAACTACCTGGTAATCTTCATACTTCTTTAAGCCCATGGCGTTTAATTGTTTTTCATTAAGTCCTGTGCTAGCTGCAGTTAAGTCGAATACTTGGGCTATGGCAGTACCTTGTGTGCCTCTGTATATTTCATCTCCGCCCATAATATTGTCTGCACATATTCTTGCCTGTTTGTTGGCAGGACCTGCTAAAGGTATCATGCATGGAGTTTTAGTAACATGGTTTTCCACCTGAATAACGTCGCCTACCGCATAGATATCAGGGTCGTTTGTCAGGAGTTTTGAATCTACTATGATTCCGCCCTTTTCGTTAACTGAAAGGCCTGCGCCTTTGGCAAGCTCGTTGTTAGGTCTTACGCCTATAGCAAGGATAACAAGATCTGTTTCCACCTGTTTCCCGCTTTGAAGCGTTATAGTAGTTACATTATCTTTTGTTTCAAAGGATTTAACACCGTCTCCTAGGTGGAGCTCCACATTATTCATGGCCATGTTCTCATGGATGACTTCTGCCATTTCAAAATCAAGAGGCGTCATTACCTGGTTCATCATTTCAATAAGCTGAACCTTTAAGCCTGCTGCATGAAGGTTCTCAGCCATCTCCACACCTATGAAGCCTCCTCCTATTACGGCAGCTCTCTTTGGAGCTTTTTCCTCAATATAGGCTTTTATGGCATCTGTATCAGGAACAGTCCATAAAGAAAGGATATTGGGAGAATCTATTCCCGGAATAGGTGGCTTTAGAGGGGATGAGCCTGTGGCAAGGACAAGAACATCGTAGTTCTCCTCGTAAGTTTTGTCTTCCTGAAGGTTGTGGACAGTTATTGACTTTGCTTCTCTGTTGATGCTTGTGACTTCAGATTCAAGCCGCACATCCACGTTGTACTTTGCCTTCATAATTTCTTTTGATTGAATGATCAGGTCTTCCCTCTCTTTAATTACATTTCCGATGTAATAGGGAAGGCCGCAGTTTGCATAAGAGATGTATTTTCCTCTTTCAAAAATAACTATATCAAGGTCCTCAGAAAGCCTTCTGAGCCTTGTGGCAGTAGTGGCACCGCCTGCCACTCCTCCTACAATAAGTATCTTCTTCTTCATTTCCTGTAATCCTTTCAAATAAAGATTGTTATTTATTGAACATACTAATTATGCCTATGGTTGAGATTTATATCTGTAACAATATCACCAAAAATGAGGTTTTTGTGAAATATTTTACTAAAAAACCTCCGATTGTTAAATCGGAGGTTAGTATATATGGTTTTTCTAAGGAACGTATTGTTGGATTATGAGTTCGCAGGCATCGTACATGATGTAGAAGTAGAAGAACTGGGAATCTAGGTATTCCTTATGCATGCCTCTTTGATCGTCCTTTAAGGCCGTTATGAAGTCAACACTTGTTAGGAAAAAGGTGGCCTGATCAGGTGCTATTTTTGGAAGGAATACGCTTCTTACGGTAGGCGAAATAGTAATATCGTATTCCATGTTTAAATCAGCTATATAAAAACCGTTAGGCTGGGAGTTATCGTTTACGAATTCCTTTCCATCCACTATTAATGTGTAGTAACCGTTTTCTTCTGCAGTGATGGACTTAATGATCCCGAATTTCTTAACGGCGCCATCTCTTGTTAACTGCTTTGCAAAGTCACCGGTAAGGTAGGAAACAGTGATTTCAGGTTCTATATAAGTGCCTCCTGAAAGGTTGGACCGGCAACCCAAGAGGGAGAGAGAAACAGATAAAAGTAGGAACAAACATAGGACTATAGCAGTTTTTTTCACAAGAGTATTCTCCTTTCTTTGAATTATCACCTTGATTATACCACGATTTTTACTGATTTACAGGGGTAAACCTTACAATTTTGTTACATTTTTTAAAATTTGATTCGATATGTGGTGGAGTGGCTCTTTAAAACCATACTACATATAGTGAAATGTTGAGAAAATTTAAGATTGTAGTGGCGGGAGAGGTCTAAAAGTGGAGGGAAAATAGAAATAATGGAGTAAAATAGTTGCATATTGGAGAAAAATGGAGTAGAGTGGTTTTAATAATGGTACTTTGAAGAGGTGTCGCTATGTTAATGGGTAAGTATCAAAATTCTATTGATGATAAGGCAAGGATGATTGTTCCTGCCAGATTTAGAGAGCAGTTGTCTTTGAAATGCGTTTTAACAAGAGGTATAGACAGCTGCCTTTATATTTATCCCATGAATGAATGGTCGGTGCTTATGGAAAAACTGTCAAAGCTTCCTATGAGCGACCCAGATGCCAGAGCCTTTGTTCGTCACTTCTACGCAAACGCAGTAGATGTGGATATCGACAGGCAGGGCAGGCTTACCATACCTTCTGAATTAAGAGATTGGGCGGGCATAACGAAAGATCTTGTGACCATAGGACTTATAAGTCGTGTTGAGGTGTGGAGCAAAGAACACTTTGAGGATGAGCAGGGAAGAACGGAGCTTGAGCAGTCAGACTTTGCAAAGAAGATGATGGAATATGGAATTTAAGCATGAGCCGGTTCTTTATGAAGAAGTAATTGAATTGTTATCTGTTAAGCCTTCAGGAATTTATGTGGATGGAACCATGGGTTCGGGAGGCCACGGTGAAGGTATCTGTGAGATTCTTTCGGAAGACGGTTGGTATGTGGGAATAGACAGAGACTGGGAAGCCGTTAAGGAAACAGAGAAGAGATTAGAAAAGTACAGATGTAAAAAGACCTTTATAAAAGGAAACTTCAAAGATATTAAAAGTTTTTTGGAAGACCTTGGTGTAGATGAAATTGATGGAGCGCTCCTTGATCTTGGAGTCTCATCTTATCAGCTTGATAACCCTGAAAGAGGTTTTTCCTACATGCAGGATGCGCCTCTAGATATGAGAATGGATACTGAGAGTTCTTTAACTGCCTTTGAAGTGGTGAACAGCTATAAGCAGGAGGACCTTTCGAGGATCATCTTTAAATACGGGGAGGAAAGATATGCCAGATCTATAGCTTCCTTAATAATTAAGGAAAGAGAATCAGGGCCCATAGAAACCACCTTTCAGCTGGTGGACATTATTAAAAGAGCAATCCCGGCAAAGGCAAGGAGGGAAGGACCTCATCCTGCCAAGAGAACATTTCAGGCCATCAGGATTGAAGTGAACGGTGAGCTGTCAGAGCTGGGTGAAGGAATTTCCGACTTCATAGATGTTTTAAAGGAGGAAGGAAGACTTTTAATAATCTCCTTTCACTCTTTGGAGGACAGGATTGCCAAGGAAGTTATACAGAAGAGATTAAACCCCTGTGAATGTCCGAAAACTTTACCTCAATGTGTCTGCGGCAAGGTGACAGATATTAAAAAGGTAACAACCAAGCCCGTTACGGCAGGTGAAGATGAGCTTTTAAGAAACCCAAGGGCAAGAAGCGCAAAACTGAGAGTTATTGAAAAACAAGGAGCATAAAAGTGATTGCTGCCAACAAGTGGTACCAGTATCAACAACAATATGGAGAAGCAGTCTTTCAGCCTTATGAAAGGGTTACGAGGGCAAGGGAAAAAGTTAGAGTCAGAGTAACCTCAAAGGACAGGCTTGTTTTGATTGTTTTAACTATAATGGCAGGTTTAATAGGCATAGGTCTTGTAATATCTTCTGCCTTTTCAGCTTCCATAAAGTATGATATAAATACGCTAATAAAGGAAAACGCAGTAATCCAAGGGGAAATAGAAAATCTTAATGTGGAGATCAAGGCAGCCTCAAATATAGGTGCCATTGAAGAGAGAGCTCTTTCAGAATTAGGACTTGTGTATCCTGATTACACTCAGTTTAGATACCTTGAGGAGATAAAGGAAGAAGACTACAGTCTGGCTTCAATAATTAAAGACAGAGCATATAACTGATACACTGATTCTTCAACTGAATTTCATGAAAACCAGACAGTCTTAAATTAGGATAAGAAGTGTGTCTGGTTTTCTTAGAATAAAAAAAGGGAAAGTCTTATGGGAAGCGTAAGTATTAAAACTAAAAAGAGGCTTTTGGCAGTTTTCATAATTCTGGCCATTCTTGTAACGGCCCTTGCTTTTCGTACAGGCTGGCTTCAGGTGGTGAGAGGGGAAGAACTGAAAACAAGAGCCATGGGCCAGCAGACGAGAGATGTGCCTATTGAAGCAAAAAGGGGTACTATCTATGACATAAATATGGAAGAGTTGGCAGTATCTGCAAGGTCCTTTTCATGTTGGGTAAGGCCTTCACTTTTGTGGCGAGGCAAGGATGATGTGGAAAAAGAGGTTAACGCCATTAAAACCATGGAAAAACTAAGCCCTTTACTGGATATGTCAATGGATGACATTAGAGAACTGGCATATAAGGATAAGGTGATCGTTAGAATTGCCAAGTATTTGGATAAGGAGACGGCAGATGCCATAAAAGAATCATCGCTATACGGAGTGGAAATCACGGAAGAATCAAGAAGGTATTATCCCATGGGAGCTTTTGCCTCTCAGCTTATTGGAAGTGTAACAGATGACAATGTGGGATTGTCCGGCCTTGAAGCTTACTATGATTCATATTTAAGCGGCATCAGAGGCAGATGGATTAAAAATGTGGACGCTGAAGGAAACGGTCTTTCCTTTGGAGTGGAAAGGTATTATGAAGAGCAGGACGGCCTTGACCTGGTACTCTCTGTGGACTCGGTGATTCAGCACTATGTGGAGAAATCCATGGAGGAGGTTTTGGTCCAAACAAAGGCAGACAGAGTGTGGTGCCTTGTTATGGATCCTGAAACTGCAGAGGTTATGGCAATGGCAGCTCTTCCTGAGTTTGATCCCAACTTCCCCAGGGAGCCTGTAGATGAAGATATTAAAGGAACATTTGCCACCCTTACTGATGAAGAGAAGATGGCTTACTGGAACAAGATGTGGAGGAACCCCTTAATCAGCGATACCTATGAGCCGGGCTCCACATTTAAACTAGTAACTACGGCCATCGGTCTTGAGGAAAGGGTTACTTATCTGGACGATGTATTCGTATGTACAGGAAGCATTAAAGTTTATGACACAGTCTTAAGATGCTGGAGGTATTACCAGCCTCACGGAAGGCAGACTCTGGTGGAGGCTGTGGGAAATTCCTGTAACCCCGTTCTCGTTCAGGTAGGCCAAAGAATAGGTGAAGACAGATATTATACATATCTTGATTTATTTGGATTTAATGAAAAGACGAAAATTGATTACCCCGGCGAAGGAATGTCAATCCTTCAGTCGAGAGAATATAAGAACCCTGTAGGCCTTGCCACCATGGCATATGGTCAAGGTATAGCGGTAACTCCAATTCAGATATTGACTGCCTTTTGTGCAATAGGTAACGGCGGATATCTCATGGAGCCTCATATAGTAAAGAGCTTACAGGATAAGGATGGAAACACAGTGCTGGATGTGGAGCCTAAAATAGTAAGAAGGGTGCTTTCAAAACAGACTGCAGATGAAATGCGCTATATTATGGAGTCTGTAGTTAAAGAGGGCGGCGGAGGCACTGCTAAGGTTGAAGGATACAGGGTGGGAGGTAAAACGGGAACTGCTCAAAAGGCCATGGCAGGAGGTTACAGCAATGAAACCTACTCCTCATTTATAGGTATGGCACCTATGAATGATCCAAAGGTGGCTATTCTTCTTGTGGTGGATAATCCAAAGGGTGTGAAATTTGGAAGTGTCACTGCAGCACCGGGTGCCCAAAAGATTCTTGCAGAAACCTTAAGATACTTAAACGTTAAGCCGGAGTTTTCCCAGGAGGAGTTGGCTCAGCTAAAAAGAGGCACGGTAACTTTGCCCTCTCTTACAGGCCAAAGTTTGGAAAACGCTATAGGCATCCTGGGAGGCATGTCTTTGAAAGGCATAGTTTCACCTGAGTCTTTGGATTCAGAGGATTTAATGGTAACGGATCAATACCCCAAGGCAGGTGAAAGCGTTAAATTAGGAAGTCAGGTTTATCTTTATTGGAAATAGCCAAGAGGTGAGATAAGTGAAAAAAATAAGCTTAAAGGATATTGAAAGAGCAGTCTTTGGAAAAATTATCAAAGGTGAAGAGGATATGAAAATATCTTCTGTAAGCATCGATTCCAGAAAGTGTGAATATGAAGGTCTCTTTGTCCCTCTTAAAGGCGAAAAGAGAGACGGCCATGACTTCATTGAAGATGCCGCTAAAAGAGGGTGCGTGTTTACCCTCACCGAGAAAGAGGATGTACCTTTATCTGTGAAGGGTGCAGTCCTGGTCAGCAATACCTTGAAAGCCCTTACGGATCTTTCAAAATGGTATTTAAGTACCTTTGATTTAAAAAAGGTGGCGGTGACAGGCAGCATGGGCAAAACCTCAACGAAGGATATGATATATGAGGTTTTAAAGAAGAAGTATAAAGCGGCAAAGACTGTGGGGAATTTTAATAACCACATAGGGCTTCCTCTTACCATATTATCCCTTGAGGAAGGAACAGAGGTTTGTGTCTTTGAAATGGGTATGGATAGGTTGGGTGAGATACACCACCTAGTAGATCTAGTAAGGCCTGATGTGGCAGTAATAACCAATGTGGGCCACACTCATTTGGAACATCTTAAAACGAGAGAAAACATATTAAGGGCAAAGCTTGAAGTAACGGATTTTCTTGAAAGGGATAATACCTTAATAGTAAACATGGCGGGAGATTTACTGACAAAGGAAGGGGCAACAGGTGATTACAATCTTTTAACCGTAGGTTTTGACGGCAGATCTGATTATATTATAAACAGTATCGAGGATAAGGATGAAGAGGGCCTTTCCTTCCACATTGAAAGAGAGGGCAGAACACTTCCTGTGAAACTGCCTGTTTCGGGAAGGCATAATGCAATCAACGCAAGCCTTGCCCTTGCAGCAGGTGAAGTGTTAGGGGTAAGTCTTGAAGATGGTATAAGCGCACTATCCAAGGTGGTTTTGACTGATAAGAGGCTTAAGATTCTTATTCATAACGGCATTAAGATAATCGATGATACTTATAACGCAAGCCCTGAATCCATGATGAACGCTTTGGATGTTTTAAACTCAAGACAATGCTTGAGAAGAATCGCTGTTTTGGCAGATATGTTTGAGCTGGGTACAGAATCAGAGAGGCTTCATAAAGAGATAGGTGAGTATATAGGGGAACTAAATGTGGACCTGGTTGTCACCATAGGTGAATTGTCTTATAATATTAATTTAGGAGCAAAAGATGCTCTTGAACCTTCAAACAACCTACATTTTAATGATAAAGAAGAGTTTCTCCAGGTGCTTCCCGGATTTTTAAATCCCGGAGATTGCATCCTTGTGAAGGGTTCAAGAGGCATGGAGATGGATAAGGTGGTATCTCAAATATTAAAACTTTAGCTTAAAAGGAGAAGGCATGAACGATATATCAAAACTGCTTTTAGTTTTAGCCATGGCCCTAATGATGAGTGCAATATGCACATCTCTTGCCATACCCATACTTAAAAGAAAACAGGCAGGTCAGAGCATCAGAGATGAGGGGCCTCAATCCCATAAGAAAAAAGAGGGGACTCCCACCATGGGAGGCATTGCAATTCTAATAGCCATAGGCATAACGGCAATAGCCACAAAGCAGTTTTCACCTGATGCAGGGTTTATTGGTATATCCCTTATTGCTTTTGGTTTAATAGGCTTCGCCGATGATTATATGAAGGTGAAGAAAAAGCATAACCTGGGTTTGAGAGCATGGCAGAAAATCCTTCTTCAGACTGTGGTATCGGCAGCTTTAGTTGTGTATTTTATGGCAAGTCGCAGTAATCCGACTCTCGTTATGGTGCCTTTTACAGATAGAGTTTTAGATTTTTCAAACTATTACCTAATCTTTGGAATACTGTTGTTGGTGGCATCCTCAAACAGTGTGAATTTGACAGACGGCCTTGACGGCCTTGCATCGGGAGTATCTGCAATAGTGGCAGCCTTCTTTGCCATAGCAGGTGCCTCATTGGGCTTTATGACAGAATCTCTTTTTGGAGTATTGATAGCAGGAGCATGCTTGGGATTTTTAGTATTTAATCGTTATCCTGCCAAAGTGTTTATGGGTGATACAGGGTCCATGGCTTTAGGAGGAGGGCTTGCCGCCTTTTCCATGGCAACGAACTTGGAATTATTTTTGCCCATTGCAGGTATAGTTTTTGTTTTGGAAGCATTGTCAGTTATCCTGCAGGTAGCAAGCTTCAAGCTTACGGGAAAGAGAATTTTTAAGATGGCACCCTTGCACCACCACTTTGAACTTTCAGGTATGAAGGAGCAAAAGGTAGCTGTAATACTTTGGGTTATTACCATAATATTCGCTGCCGTTGCTTTTGGAGGGTTATGATGAATAAATCACTTTACGGTAAAAAAGCTTTAGTAGTAGGCCTTGGAAAATCGGGAATTGCCGCCACCCAGGCTTTATTAAAGCTTGGTGTAAATGTGACGGTTCAAGACAGCAAGGAAAGAAACGAGATGGATAATAATCTGGTCAGTTTTCTTGAAGGGGTCGGTGTAACTTCATACTTTGCAGAACCACCTAAAGAAGAGGATGTATTTGATATTGTAGTTATCTCCCCAGGAGTTCCCCTTAATATAGATTTTATAGATGAGGCTAAAAAGAAGGGGGCAGAAATTGTGGGAGAGCTGGAAATAGCCTACAGAATAAGCAGAGGTACTTATGTGGCAATAACCGGAACTAACGGAAAGACCACTACTACCAAGCTTGTGGGAGAGATTTTTCAGGAAGCCAAAAGAAAGACTTATGTTGTAGGAAATATCGGCGTGGCTGTAATAAGCCGTGCCTTAATAGCACCTTTAGACTCCTGGCTTATAACTGAAGTTTCCAGCTTCCAGCTTGAAACAACAAAAACCTTCCATCCCAAGGTTTCGGCCATTTTGAATATAACAGAAGACCACATGGACAGACATCAGACTATGGATAAATACATCAAAGCAAAGGCTAAAATATTCAAGAATCAGGACCCGTCAGATTTCACAGTATTAAACTACGATGATCCAAGTGTAAGAAAGCTTTGTGAAGAGACTAAAGCAACTTGTGTCTTTTTCAGCAATTTGGAAGAGGTGCCTTTAGGATGTTATGTAGAAAATGGTGAAGTTGTAATAAAGGATATTGGGGGGGATAAGTATTCTGTTATAAAGGTGGAGGATATACCTTTACCGGGGGACCACAATCTGGAAAATGTGCTGGCAGCTTGTGCCATCAGCTTTTTCTCCGGAATCGATCCGGTAATTATAGGGCAGGGCATCAGGAACTTTAGAGGAGTACCCCACAGGCTTGAATACGTTCGTGAGGTAGACGGCGTATCCTACATCAATGACTCTAAAGCTACAAATCCACAGTCTACCATTAAGGCTATACAGGCTTACTCTGAAAACCTTATTCTTATTATGGGCGGCTATGATAAGAAGAGCAGCTATGAGGAACTTATATCAAGCTTTGGCAGAAAGATTAAAGAGATTATTCTCTTAGGCAAAACTGCAATGGATATTGAGGCAGAAGCTCAAAAACAGGGATTTACAAATATTACAATAGTAAAAGATATGCCTGATGCCGTTAAAGTTGCTTATGAAAAAGCGAAAAAGGGTGATACAGTCCTTCTTTCTCCCGCTTGTGCCAGTTGGGACATGTACGATAATTTCGAGCAGAGAGGGGAGCACTTTAAAACTCTGGTCAACGGACTTTTGAAATGACCTTATTGGAAAAGAGAAGGAATCTTCATAAAAAAGAACTGCGCTCAGGAGATTATCTTGTAGTCATGTTGACTATGATGCTTGTAATCTTCGGCGTTGTTATGGTCTTCAGCGCCAGCTACTATACGGCTTTAAAAGATTATGGCGACCCATACTATTTTTTCAAAAAAGAAATTATGTTTGTACTGGTCGGTACAGTGCTGATGCTCTTTGTGGCCATAGTGGACTACCATATCTATAGAAAGTTTTCATATATAATAATTGCAGCATCCTTTATACTGCTGTTTTTAGTTTTTACACCTTTAGGGGTAACGAGAAACTACGCAACAAGATGGATAGGTATAGGGCCTGTTACATTGATGCCCGGAGAGGTGGCAAAGCTTGGCATAATTCTTTTCATAGCCTGGTACTTAAGCGAAAACCCAGAAAGGATTAGGTCCTTTAAGTATGGGATTCTGCCTATGATGGCACTGGCGGGAGGCGTTTTCGGACTGATTTACCTCCAGCCAAACTTATCCACCGCCATTACCATATTCATAATAGCAATAGGGATGATGTTCGTGGCAGGCGCCAAGATATCACACCTTTTTGTAATAGGTTTTGCGGGAATCGTGGCAGGTATTTTCGCAATTTTCGTAGACCCTGACGGCGGATACAGGCTTGCCAGGATGACTCACTTCACGGACCCCTTTCAGGACCATCTGGCTTCAGGATATCAGGTGGTGCAATCCCTTTATGCTTTAGGCTCGGGAGGTTTTAGGGGGGTGGGGTTTGGAAAAAGTATACAGAAAAATCTTTATCTGCCCGATGCCCATAATGACTTCATACTGTCAATAATAGGTGAAGAGCTGGGGTTTTTAGGGATATTGCTGCTTTTAACAGCCTATATGCTGCTCATATGGAGGGGCATTAATGTATCTATAAATGCGAAAGACATGTACGGCTCCTTACTTGCCTCAGGCGTTACTATAATGATGGGAGTACAGCTCATTCTTCATGTGGCTACAGTTACCTCCAGCATGCCGCCTACAGGAATTACTTTACCCTTCGTAAGCTACGGAGGAAATGCTATTTGGATGTTTATGATAGCCATGGGACTTTTAATAAATATATCAAGGTATAAACCTTAGGAGATGCAGAATGAACATTGTAATGACTTGTGGAGGAACAGGCGGCCATATTTACCCTGCTATTGCAATTGCAGACAAAATCAGGGAGCACCATGAAGGCGCCAATATTGCTTTTATAGGTACAGGCAGACCTCTTGAACACGAAGTAATACCGCAATCAGGGTATGAGCTTTTTACAGTGGCCGCTAAAGGCCTTAACAGAAAAGAGTTTTTAAAGAATTTCGGGGCTATAAAGGATACCTTGAAGGGCAGAAGGCAGGCTAAAAAGATTTTAAAGGAGCTTATGCCTCAAGCTGTAATAGGTACGGGAGGCTATGTGACTGTGCCTGTAATAACAGCGGCAAAGAGTCTTGGGATACCTTGTTTCATCCATGAGCAGAATGCGGTACCGGGGCTATCCAATATGTTTCTTGAAAGGTATTGTAAAAGGGTTTTCCTGGGCTTTCAGGAGGCGTCGGCTTTTTTTAAGGACCTTGAAAAATGTATTGTAACAGGCAACCCCATAAGGAAAAATATTTGTGCTTTATCTAAAAAGGAGGCCAGAGAAAAGCTTAATATAGGTACAAAGGACAAGGTGCTTTTAGTCTTTGGAGGAAGCCAGGGTGCGGGAATGCTGAACAAGCTTGTGATTGATATACTGCCCTTACTTCTGTCAAAGAAAGGAGTTAAGGTTATAGTGATTACAGGAAGCTATTATTATAAGGCGGTGGAATCGGACTTAAAGGAAAAAGGGATTTTAGGCAATAAGGACTTGTCTTTAATAGCATATACTGAAGATATAGGTCATTACTTAAGCGCCTGCGATGTGGCATTGTCAAGGGCAGGTGCTTTAACAGTTTCCGAGGAGGCAGCCTGCTCTGTCCCTTCTATACTCATACCTTCTCCCAATGTTACGGGAAACCATCAGTTCTTTAACGGCAAATCCTTTTCTGACAAGGGCGGAGCTATACTTTTAAATGAGGATGGTTTAACGGAAGATTACCTTCTTAAAGAGATAGAGGAACTTTTACAGGATGATGAAAAAAGAGAGAAGATGAGCAAGGCTATGAAAGAGAGCTTTGTGGCAGACAGCGCTTACACCATATTTAAAAACCTTGGGTTAAGAGAATAATAAGTTGGAAGAAAAGAAACAGATAAAGAAAAAAAAGAGAAGAAAAAAAAGATATGCCTTAAGGCTTTTGATTTTTATCATTCTTCTGACAGGCCTTTATTATTTTATGACATCAAGCTGGTTTGATATTTCAGCCATCGAAACCAAGGGCAATGAATATTACGATGGAGAAACCGTTATAAAGATGTCCACCTTGAAGCAGGGCACCAATATTTTCAGACTTGAAAGAAGCAGGGTGGAGGGACTCCTTCTAAAAGATCCTTACATTAAAGAAGCAAAAATAAAGAGGAAACTGCCTCATACTGCAGTGATTCACATTGTGGAAAGAACAGAGGATGCAGCATTTCCTTACGGCGAAGCATATATTCTCATAAGCCTTGATAAAATGGTGTTAAGAAGAGTGGATGAGGAGCCAAAGGTGCCTATACTAATGGGCATGACACTTGAGCAGATGACTCCCGGCACAGAGCTTTCTGTAGCCGAAACTACTGTTTTGGATAATACCATGATTCTTTTGGATGCCATGAGGGAAGAGGACCTGTATTTTAAAAAGATAGATATTTCCAAGGTTGTGGTAAGAGCATATATTTACGATCGACTAATATGTGAAGGAAAACCTGAAAATATTCTTAAGGCCGTGAAAAATGGAAACCTTCAGCTTGTATTGAAGGATCTGGTGGACAGAGGCATCGATAAAGGCACTATACAATTAGGCAGCTTTGAGTATTGCGCTTTCAGCCCTGAAATAGAGTGAAAACGCCCATAAGGGCAAACAAATGATATGTCTTTTAGACTTTGCTGTGATATAATATATTAAAATTTTATATATGATCTAGTATGGGATACAGGAGGAGTATTTGATGTTACAATTTGAAATCAACGAACAGAATACTGCACGTTTGATGGTGATTGGAATAGGTGGAGGCGGGTGCAACGCAGTTAATAGGATGATAGAATCCGGTATTAAAGGCGTTCAGCTTATTTCCGTAAATACAGATAGACAAGCATTAAACAGTTCCAAGGCTGAGATGAAAATACAGATAGGCGAAAAGCTTACAAGAGGCTTAGGGGCAGGTGCAAATCCTGAATTGGGGCAGAAGGCTGCAGAAGAGAGCATTGAAGATATTAAGAAGATTATGGAAAATGCTGATATGGTGTTTATTACTGCAGGCATGGGAGGCGGCACAGGAACCGGCGCTGCTCCAATAATTGCAAAAGCTGCAAAGGACATGGGTATTCTTACTGTAGGAGTTGTTACCAAGCCTTTCACTTTTGAAGGCAGGAAAAGAATGAGTCATGCAGATCTTGGTATAAAGTTTTTAAAGAAGTATGTGGACTCTCTGGTGGTGGTGCCAAATGATAGGCTCTTACAGCTTGCCAATAAAAACACCACAATGCTGGAGGCTTTTATTATGGCAGATGAAGTGCTTAAACAAGGTGTAAGGGGGATATCCGATATTATTGCGGAAGCAGGAATAATCAATCAGGACTTTGCAGACATTGATACAATCATGAGAGACAGAGGCGTTGCCCATATGGGCATGGGCAGAGGCAAAGGCGAAGGCAGAGTGGAAACGGCAGTCAGAGGAGCCATTGAAAGTCCAATGCTGGAAACCTCCATCACAGGAGCAAAGGCAATCCTGTTAAACGTCCTTGGAGGCTACGACCTTGGTATGGTTGAGGTCAATGAAATTGCAAATCAGGTTCAAAAAGAAGCGGACGAAGATGCTATTGTAATCTTTGGTGCATCTGTAAGAGAAGATCTTCAGGATGAAGTGGTGGTTACCTTAATTGCCACAGGCTTTGATAACAGACCTTCGGATATTTTAAATAAATTTATACAGGATGAAGAAATAACTGTGACTGAAGAGAGGGCTCAACCAAGCATTCCCGGTCAGATTGAGAACCCCTATGACGGAACTGATTTGTTGGAGTCACAAGACTTGGCCTTTGACATTCCGCCTTTTCTAAAAGAGAACAAGGACGGCGGTGGACGATAGAGAAGGAAGCCATAAACAGCCGGTGAAAACCGGCTTTTTATCATATTGGGAAGGATATAATGGAAAAGGAAATCGTTTCTCGGGATAACAGAATATTTAAAGAGACAAGGAAGCTTGCCCAAAAGAAGTACAGAGATGAAACCTCCTCCTATATTGTGGAAGGAATTACGCTGGTAAAAGAAGCATTCTTGTTTAAAAATATGATAAAATACCTTGTAATTCAGGAAAGTAAAAAGGATGAGCTTTTTAAAGAAATCGATTTTAAGAAGTACGATTTGTATGTAATGAAGGACAGCCTTTTTATTAAGGTGGCGCAAACTGCAACGAGCCAAGGAGTTTTAGCTGTCCTCTCTAAAAAGGAAGGGACAAATTTACCAGAAGAAGGCAATCTTTTAATCATCGACAGACTTCAGGACCCGGGAAATATGGGGACGCTTATAAGGACTGCCGAAGCTACAGGGTACAAGGGTGTGGTGATTATGAAAGGCTCAGCAGATGTGTTTTCCTTAAAGGTTCAAAGAGCATCCTCAGGCTCTTTATTCCGTGTCCCTGTTATCTTTTATGAAGATGAGAAGGAGCTGGTAAAAGATATTAAAGAGTCCGGAAGATCAGTTGTTGTAACAGATTTAAAGGAAGGAAAGGCTGTATTCGAGCTTTACTTGAAAATGCCCATAGCTTTAGTTATAGGTAATGAAGGAGAAGGTGTATCAGCTTACTTTCTTGACAATAGCGACTATAAAGTGATTATCCCCATGAAAGGAGAGGTGGAGTCTTTAAATGCAGCTGTTGCAGGCAGCATTTTGATGTATGAAACCGCAAGATAAAAGGATGAGAGAAGAGCTTAAAAGTATTTTGGAAAAGGCAGGAGAACAGCTTAATAATGCAGTAAATCTTTCCGATGTGGAGGATGTAAGAGTTAAGATGCTGGGAAAGAAAAGCCCTCTTACAGACATACTGAGATCCATGGGCAAGCTGCCTCATGAGGAGCGAAAAGCTTTGGGCCTTGAAGCCAATCAGGTAAGAGACAGCATAGAAGAGTTGATTCAGGAAAAGCTTGCTGTTTTAAGAGAGCAGGTCAGGGAGCTTAAGTTTAAACAGGAAAGTGTGGATGTAACGGAGCCCGGCGTTAAAAGAGATCTTGGGGCGAAGCACCTTATTACACAGACCATAGATTGCATATCCCAGATATTTATGGCCATGGGCTTTTCCATAGCCGAAGGGCCTGAGGTGGAGACTGTATTTAATAATTTCGATGCTTTAAATGCACCCAAGAATCATCCTTCCAGAGATTTAACGGATACTTTTTATATAACGGAGAACACGCTTTTAAGAACTCAGACGTCTCCTGTTCAGGTTAGAACAATAATGGCACAGGAACCTCCCATCAAGGTGATTTCCCCGGGAAGGTGCTTCAGATCAGACAGTCCCGATGCCACCCATTCACCTATGTTTCATCAAATAGAAGGGCTTCTTGTAGATGAGGGAGTTACCATGACAGACCTTAAAGGCACCTTGGATGTGATGGCAAAGGAATTGTTAGGCAAGGAAACCAGAACAAAGTTCAGACCTCACCATTTTCCTTTTACGGAGCCTTCTGCAGAAATGGATGTAAGCTGCTTTAAGTGTAAGGGTAAAGGGTGCAACATCTGTAAAGGTACGGGCTGGATTGAAATTTTAGGCTGTGGTATGGTACATCCCAATGTGCTTTCAGTGGGCGGTATTGATACAGAAAAATATACAGGCTTTGCCTTTGGCATGGGAGTAGAGCGTATTGCCATGCTGCGCTACGGCGTAGATGATATAAGGCTGTTTTACGATAACGACTTAAGATTTTTAAAACAATTCAAGTAGGAGGAGAAGGAATATGCTTGTTCCCATTTCATGGTTGGAAGAATATACGAAGGTCCCTGAAAACATAGAAGAGTTTGCGGAGAAGATGATAATGTCAGGCTCCAATATTGAAGGCTGGGAGGTTTTTGGTGAAAATATAAAAGGTGTGAAGGTGGGCAAAGTAGTAGAAATAACACCTCACCCCAATGCAGATAAATTGGTGGTTTGCAAGGTGGATGTGGGAGAAAATAAACCTGTAAATGTTATTACAGGAGCTCCCAATGTGTTTACAGGTGCCTTTATCCCCTGTGCCCTGCCGGGAGCAAGAATTCCGGGTCCTCTTCATGGAAAGCCTAAAAAGGAAGAGGGGGAAGTTGTGGAAGCAGGAGAGGTGAGAGGTGTATTATCTGAAGGGATTCTGTGCTCGGCTCACGAACTTGGTTTTCCTGATAAGGTAATCCCTCTGGTCCACAGGGAAGGCTTATTCGTTTTAAACGGAGCTTTTGAAAGCCTAACACCGGGAGAAGATCTGGTTAAAGCTTTGAAGTTGAAGGATAAGGTGGTGGAGTTTGAAATAACCCCCAACAGGCCTGATTGTCTTTCTATAAGAGGGATGGCATTGGAAGCCAAAGCTACATTTAAAGGACAGCTTCTAAAACAGCCTGTTGAACTAAGTGACACTTTCCTGGACTCAAAGGACTTTATAGAAGTGGAAATAAAAAGGCCTGAGCTTTCAAAAAGATATGTGGCAAGAGTAGTTACCGATGTGGCGGTGAAGGAGTCACCTTGGTGGCTGCAGCTAAGACTTATGCTTTCAGGCATGAGACCTATAAACAATATTGTAGATATTACAAACTACGTGATGCTGGAGCTGGGGGAACCTATTCACGCCTTTGATATAAGGCAGATAAAGAGTAAGAAAATAGTGGTGGATGTGGCAAAAAAGAATGAGAGCTTTACCACCCTTGACGGGACTGTAAGAACTATGCCTCATAACACCCTTATGATAAAGGACGGCGACAAGTCTGTAGCTGTTGCGGGAATCATGGGAGGACTTGATTCTGAAATAGTGAAGGATACGAAAGATATTCTGATTGAGGCTGCAAACTTTAATCAGGACAGCATAAGACTTAGTTCCAAAGCTCTTGGCCTTCGTACAGAGGCAAGCTCTCGGTTTGAAAAAGGGGTGTCCGTAACCCTATGCCAGGAGGCTGTTGAAAGAGTATGCTATTTCATTGAACAACTGAAAGCGGGAAAGGTAACAAAAACCTCAGTAGACTGCTATCCTGAGAAAAGTGATTTGCCGGAAACAAAGGTAAGAGTTGACAGAGTAAACCACATCATGGGAGTTACTCTTTCAAAGGATGAAATGATTGATATATTAAAAAGGCTTGATATTGAAGTAAGAGAAGAAGGGGATGTGCTTTACTTAACACCTCCTCATACAAGGCTTGATCTCCTTACTGAAATCGATTATGTGGAAGAGGTATCACGAATTTACGGATATGACAAGCTACCCCTTACAGTTCCAAGAGGAAGTAATTCTGCAACAAAGTCCGAGGAAAGAAAGCTGATGGATAAAAGTAAAGAGATCCTTTCAGGCCTTGGCCTTTATGAGATTCAGACATACAGCTTCGTAAGTCCCAAGGCCGGCAAGATGGCAAAAGGGAAAGAAGTTCCCGTTGTTACCCTTATTAACCCTTTAGGGGATGAAAACTCCTCCATGAGAACAGCACTTTTGCCAAATGTCCTTGAAATTCTTCAAAAGAATATGGATAAAAATAACGATGAGGCAAGAGTCTACGAAATAGGCAACATCTTTATAGATGAAAAGAATGATGAGGGATTGCCTTTGGAAAAAGTATCTTTGTCAGTCGGCATGTATAATGAGGAGGAAACCTTCTTTACCTTAAAGGGCGTAGTGGAAACCTTATTGAAAACCTTGGGAGTTAAGGATGTCACTTTTGAAAAGGAAAGTAAGAACCCCGGATATCATCCCGGAAGATGTGCAAATGTATATATAGGTAAAGAAAGAATAGGTACCATTGGAGAGATACATCCTGAAGTTTTGGCGAACTATCATATAGACAAGAGAGTGATGGCGGGAGAAATTGATTTTGATTACGTTATGAGTAAAGCCGATACCATGCGTTACTTTACTGAAATAGCGAAATATCCTTCCGTAGTAAGGGATATTGCACTTGTAGTAAAGGATGAGGTGGAGGCAGCTTCAATTTTAAGTATTATTTACAAGGAAGGAACAGAACTGCTGGAGAGTGCAGAGCTCTTCGATGTCTACAGAGGGAACCAGATTGAAGAAGGTATGAAGTCCTGTGCCTTTACTCTCACATACAGAAGCAAGGACAGAACCTTAAGAGAGGAAGAGGTGGCTTTAGTACACGACAAAGTATTAAAGGCATTAAAGGAAAGGGTAGGAGCGTCCTTGAGGGACAGCTAAAGAAAGGGAAGAACAATGAATGAGAACAAGGTGAGTGTTAAGATTTACGGACAGGATTATTTGGTGGCCGGAGATAAATCAAGGGACCATATAATAAAAGTGTCTGATTATGTAAATCAAAAGATGGAGGAGATTTCCGCTGTTTCCAAGGTGATTTCACTGGCCTCTTTAGGTGTTCTTGCTGCTGTAAATATTGCAGATGATTACTTTGACGCATTAAATGTGGCCAACGAGCTTAAAAGTGAAAGTGTTCAAAAAGAAAAGGATATTGAGCATTTCGCTCAGCTTTGGGAGGAGGCTAAAAAGACCATAATAGGGTACAAGGAAGATGCAAAAGCAATAATTGATCAAAAGACGGCTCTGGAGGAGGAAGTAAAGGTTCTTAAGGAAGAAATTAAAGGCTTTTCCAAAGCTTCAGAGGATATTGAAGCTAAAGCGGCCATGAGCTCTCAGACTATTATTACTGAACTTGAAGAAAAAATACGGGACCTTGAAAATAATTACTTTGATATACAGATGGAAAACATTCAGCTGAAAAGCGAAATGGAGAGACAAAGAGGTATGGAATAATACATGGATCAAAAGGCTCTTAAGGTTTTAGAATACGGAAAGATTATTGAAAAACTCTCTTTCTTTGCAAGCTCGCAGCTTTGTCGTGATGAGCTTTCTAATTTGTCTGCAAAAACCCACCTTTCTGAAATAGAATATCTTTTAAAGGAAACATCAGAGGCTCTTTATATAATTAAAGAAAAAGGACCTTTACCTTTAGGAAACTTTTATGCTTTGGATAACGAACTGGCGAGAGCGGAAAAGGGAGGCGCCCTTACCATGGGGGAACTGCTGCGTGTTCTGTATAACGTAAACATAGCCTCTAAGGTATTATCCTTTATGAAAAGTGATTTGGGGGATGTCCCCATTGTAAGAGGGATCACTGAACTTATCTCCTATCCTCAAACCTTAAGGAATGAAATAGAAAGGTGTATTCTTTCTGAAGATGAAATGGCAGATGATGCATCGCCTCAACTTAGAACATTGAGAAGGAGTATCGACAGACAGAAGGAAACAATTAAAAACAGAATCAATCAGATAATAAGCTCAAGGGATAATCAAAGCTATCTTCAGGATGCCCTTGTTACCCTCAGAGGGGGAAGATACGTAATCCCTGTTAAGCAGGAATATAAAACGAAGATTTCAGGTATCGTTCACGATCAGTCGGGGAGCGGAGCAACGCTGTTCATTGAACCGCAAATAGTGGTGGACTTAAACAATCAGCTAAAGGAACTTGAAATGTCCGAGAAAGCTGAGGTTGAAAGAATATTGGGTGAGCTTTCAAGGGAAGTTGCCGGCCACAGTGAGGTTTTAAGAAATAATCAGGAGCTTTTTTTGAAGCTTGATATGATTTTTGCAAAAGGCCTTCTGTCCTATGATATGGAGGGCACTGAGCCCAAGGTTTCGAAAGAAGGCGGCTTTAATTTAATAGGAGCAAGACATCCCTTAATAGACAAGGATAAGGTTGTGCCTGTAACTGTTTCTCTGGGTGAGGGGTACCACTCCCTTATAATCACAGGGCCTAATACGGGAGGCAAAACGGTTACCTTGAAAACGGCAGGCCTTCTACTGTTAATGGCTCAGTCAGGGTTGCACATACCTGCGAAGGAAGGAACCAGGTTAAGAGTTTTCAATAATATTTTTGCAGATATAGGAGATGAGCAGAGCATTGAGCAGAGCTTAAGCACCTTCTCTTCCCATATGACAAATATCGTAAATATAGTAAACTCTGCTGACAGTGAGTCATTAGTGCTTTTGGATGAGCTGGGAGCGGGAACCGATCCCACTGAGGGAGCAGCCTTAGGTGTGGCCATATTAAAGGATTTGGCGGAAAAGGGCGCTTATGTAATAGCCACAACTCACTATACGGAGCTAAAGAAGTATGCCCTTTCTACAGAAGGTGTGGAGAACGCTTCCATGGAATTTGATATTAAGACTTTAAGCCCCACCTTTAGAGTAATTATGGGAGTGCCGGGAAGGTCAAATGCCTTTGAAATAGCATCAAAGCTTGGGTTGAATCAGGATATTATAGAAAGATCAAGGCTTTTGCTGGATGAAAACGCTTTAGCCTTTGAAGATGTGGTTACGAAATTAAACCATGAGAAAAAGGAGATTGAAAATCTGAAGGATGAGGCCCTCCTTTTAACCCTATCCATAAAGAAACAAAAGAAGGATCTGGAATCAAGGGAGAAGGCTTTTGAACTGAAGAAGGATAAAATCCTCTCCGATGCGAAAACGGAAGCCAAAACCATGGTAAAGGAAACAAAGGAGGAGCTTACCAAGTTGATTCAGGAGGCAAAGGAAGAAAAAGAAGGCCTTCGCTCCATGAGTTTTCAGGGGGACTTAAAGAAAAAGCTTAGGGAGAAGGAAAAAGAGTTTAATGAAGGGAAGGTCATCACGGAAGAGACAGCAGATCTGCCTTTAAATTTAATTAAGCCGGGCGTGCTGGTTAAGGTTGCAGGCTTTGATCAGGAAGGAGAAGTTCTGACGGACATAGATGATAAGGGAGATTTGTCCTTAAGAATCGGAATCATGAAGGTGACGGTAAATTCAAAGGATATCACTTCTTTAAGAAAAGGCGAAAGGGAAGAGGCAGAAGAAGCAAAACGAAGGAAGAAGGAAATATCCTTAAGGTCATGTCCTGTGTCAATAGATGTAAGAGGAGAGAACCTTGAGGACGCTTTGATGAAAACTGAAAAGTATATAGATGATGCTTTTCTGTCAGGCCTTAAAAAGGTTACTGTGATTCATGGAAGAGGAGAAGGTATTTTACGAAAGGGCCTTCAGGATGCCTTTAGGAAAAACCGTCATGTGAAGGGCTTTAAAAAAGGAGATTACGATGAAGGGGGAGACGGGGTAACCGTCCTGGAGATAAAATAAAAGAGGAGAAGGACAATGATAAACTTTAAATCTGAAATTGCAAAAATACTCGGAAAAGAAATAGAGGGACTTTCTTTGGAGGACCTTTACCTGCTTTTGGAAATTCCTCAGGATGAAGGGATGGGAGATTATGCTCTTCCCTGCTTTAAGTTGGCAAAGGAATTCAGAAAAGCGCCCAATGTGATTGCTGAGGAAATTAAAGAAAAGATCTCCAAAGAAGGGCTTTTCATGAAGGTGGAAGCAGTTTCAGGCTATGTGAACATGTTCATAGACAGGAAGTACTATACGGTAAACGTGTTAGGTGATGCCATAGAGGAAGGCCTTTTTGAAAAGGGGCCTGATATAGGGAAAAACAGAAGAGTTTTAGTGGAATACTCTTCGCCGAATATTGCAAAGCCATTTCATATAGGTCATATAAGGAGTACGGTTATAGGCCATTCCATTTATAAAATTTATCACTATCTGGGCTATGATGCTTTAAGATTAAATCATTTGGGAGATTACGGAACTCAGTTTGGGAAAATGATTGTGGCCTACAGAAACTGGGGCAATAAGGATGATGTAATTAATTCTCCCATAGAGACTTTGTTGTCTTACTATGTAAAGTTTCATGAAGAGGCGGAAAAAGATCCCGGTCTTGAAGAAGAAGCAAGAAAAGCCTTTAACAGACTTGAAAACGGCAAAGAGGAAGAGGTGGCTTTATGGCAGTGGTTCAGGGATGAAAGCTTAAAGGAGTTTAACAGAGTATACGACCTTCTTGGGATTTCCTTTGATTCGCTTTTGGGAGAAAGCTTTTACTCTGATAAGATGGATAGAGTTGTAAAGGAGCTTCGTGAAAAGGGTTTGTTAAAGGAATCTGAAGGAGCCATGATTGTAGATTTGGAACCATATAAGCTGCCTTCCGCACTTATAACAAAAAGTGACGGTTCCACCTTATATATCACAAGAGATATTGCCGCCGCCATATACAGAAAGGAAGCCTTCGACTTTCATAAGAATTTGTACATAGTAGGAAATCAACAGATTCTTCACTTCCAGCAGTGGATGAAAATTATTGAGCTTATGGGTTATCATTGGGCTAAGGACTGCGTTCATATTCCCTTTGGCCTTGTAAGCCTTGAAGACGGCGATAATCTTTCCACAAGAAAAGGAAAGGTGGTTTTCCTTGAAGATGTTTTAAATAAAGCCGTAGAAAAGACCAGGGAAATAATCTTGGAGAAGAATGTTAACACTGATAATCTTTTAGAGACTGCGAAAATTGTGGGGATTGGGGCGGTAGTATTTAATGAACTTTCAAACTCAAGGGCCAAGGATTACGTTTTCTCTTGGGACAAGGTTTTAAACTTTGAAGGAGAAACAGGACCTTACGTCCAGTACACCTATGCAAGAGCCTCCAGCATTTTAAGAAATGCAGAGCCGGAGCTTTTGGAAAAAGTGATGGAACAAGGAGTTGTTGAGCCTTCCTATCTTACAACCGACAGTGCCTTTAGGCTCGTAAGACTAATATATAAGTTTGATGAAGTGGTGGTGGAAGCCTCAGAAAGGTATGAGCCAAGCGTAATAGCAAGATACGTAGTAGATGTGGCGCAAGCCTTTAACAGATATTATCACGAAGAGCATATTCTGGTGGAAAACATAGAGGAGCAATTGTCAAAGCTTGCTTTGGTTATAGTTACAAGAAGCGTAATCAAGGAGGCTTTGAATCTTCTTGGAGTTACAGCACCTGAAAAGATGTAGGTATATTATGAGATACGAAGGAACAGTCTACAGGCCTCCCAGCGAAGCCGGGAGCTTAATAATCCAGGTTACAATAGGATGCTCTCACAACAAGTGCACCTTCTGCAGCATGTACAAGGATAAAACCTTCAGAGTAAGAGACTTTGAAGATGTTTTGGATGACCTTAGGATGGCAAAGGAAGCTTATGGAAGGGTGGACAGAATCTTTTATGCAGACGGAGATGCTTTATGTTTATCCAATGAAAAATTGTTAAAGCTTTTAAGTGAAACGAAAAGGATTTTCCCTGAGGTTAAGAGAATAACATCATATGGCTCTCCCTTGGATGTTTTAAGAAAAACTGATGAAGAACTTAAGGCGTTACAAGAAGCAGGCCTTGACATGGTATATATAGGGGCAGAATCAGGTGACGAGGAAATACTGAAGGCTATAAATAAAGGGGCCACAAGAGATGAAATCATAGAAGGGGTAAGAAGACTGGAGAAAGCCTTGATCAAGACTTCCGTCACCTTTATTTCAGGCCTTGGAGGGAAGAAAAACTTTAAAGAGCACGGAATAAATTCAGGTACCATGATAAGCCAAATGGAACCATCCTACGTGGGACTTCTCACACTTATGGTAGAAAGAAACACACCTCTTTATGAAGATGTGAAGGAAGGAACCTTTGAGCTTCTATCACCCTTAGAGGTGATGGAGGAGACCCTTCTGCTTTTGGAAAACATCAATGTAAGTAAAAAGTGTGTTTTCAGAAGCAATCACGCTTCAAATTACTTCTCCTTAAGAGGCGACTTACCTCAGGATAAAAACAGGATGATGAATGAAATTAGGGAAGTAATTAAAAGTGAAGGGATGTTAAAGGATGAAAGGTTCAGGATGCTTTAATGACTAAAGTTCTCTTAACAACTTTAAACTCTAAATTCATACACTCCTCTTTAGCTTTGTATTCCATAAATTCCTTTTATGAGGACCATAAGCTTAAGGGATGGCCGGAGGTTTCAGTAAGGGAGTTTAACATTAACCAGAGAACGGACTATATATATACTGAAATCATGTGGGAAAAGTGGGATGCCATATGTTTTTCTGTAAACATTTGGAATGTGGAAGAAACCTTAAAAATCGCATCCATGATAAAGCTTGCAAGCCCAAGTACAAGAATAGTAATGGGAGGCCCTGAAGCAGGCTACGACCCCCTTGATTTTTTAAAGAATAATAACCATGTAGATATTTGTGTAAAGGGGGAAGGAGAGAAGACCTTCTTTTTCCTGTGCCAAGCCTTGTTTAAAACAGAAGCCCTTATAGATATAAAAGGCATTAGCTACAGAGACAGGGAGAAAAACAGAATTTTTATAAACGAAGACAGTACCCCTTTGGATTTAAATGAACTTTCCTTTGCCTATAAGCATCTGGATTTTCCAAAGAACCAGCTTGTTTATTACGAAACGGTAAGGGGTTGCCCCTTTAAATGCTCCTATTGCCTTTCATCAACTGAGAAAGGTATAAGGGCCATCTCCATATACAGAGTCCTTGAAGAGCTCGATTTTCTGCTTAAGAAAGAGCCTAAAACAGTAAAATTCGTAGACAGAACCTTTAACTGGTCCTCTGAACGAACGAAAAAGATAATGGATTACATTGTGGAAAAGGATAAGGGTATTACTACTTGGCACCTTGAATTATCTCCTTATCTTATAGATGAATCTATTATTGAGGCTGTGAACAGGGGGAGAAGAGATCTGTTTCAGTTTGAGGTGGGAATCCAGAGCACCAATAAAAAAACACTTAAGGAAATAGACAGAGATGATGATATTGAAAAGGCTCTTAAGAAAACCAGGGAGCTAATAGATCTGGAAAGAGCCCACGTTCATGTGGATTTAATTGCGGGATTACCCTATGAAGATTTTGTAACCTTTAAAACCTCCTTCAACAGGGTGTACGATTTAGAGGCGAACCATATTCAAGTTGGATTTCTTAAGCTTTTGAAAGGAACTAAAATCAGGGAAGAAAGCAAGAAATATGAATACGTCTACCAGGAAACACCACCCTACAGAGTTCTGCAAAACTGCTTTATGAAAAGCAGTGACTTTTCAAGACTTTATCTTATAGAGGAGCTTCTGGATTTGTACTATAATAGAGGTGGTTTTCAGGAAAGCTTGAAGTACTTGACTGGGATTTCAAAAAGCCCCTTCAGCTTCTATGAGGAGTTTTCAAGATTTTATCAATTGAAGGGCTATCAAAGATATGCCCATAAAAAAGAAGATTTGTTTAAAATTCTTTATGAATATATAGAGTATAAAGGAAGAGGCGAAAGGGGAGTTCTTTTAGAAGGCACCTTGTTTTTGAGAAGAGATATGGAAAAACTGTTTGGAGAAGACCTTGAAAGCATTTTCACAAGAAAGGGTTGGAGAATTTAATGGATGAAGGTTTGAAAAAAACATCTAAAGGCTTGTTGGATTCAAGCAAAAAAGTAAAGATGGATGTAAGAAGTAAAAGCCTGGCCTCCCAGGATGAGATTGATAAAAATAAGTGGATGGTAAGAGCGGGCATTAAAAGGATGGTGGTAAGGCCTCCTGAGGAATATGATATTCAGTTAAGGGAAGACAGGATAGGAAGATATTTGAAAAAATATTTAAGCAAGTTTATCTTCGCTGAATTTTCCGACGAATATATGAAAAAAGGCGGTATGACAGAGCTGATGAAGGGAGTGCCCATTCCCTTAAGGCGTGAGGATTTGGCTTCCTTTGCCGGCGGCAACGGCATCAAGCCTACTACTCTTGCGGCAAACATGGCATGGATTATGGGTATAGACCCTCATTTTCAATATACGCCTCATTATGTTAAATTCCTTTTAAAGGTTTTTAACTGGAAGATATCAGAAGGCATGCTTAAAACAGGAAGAGATGCAGCAGAAAGGCAGGAGTTTGATGAGGCCTGTATTCATTTCAGAGCCACCTTATGCATGAACCCTGAGTACCTTCACGGCATGTACAGCTATGCAAGAGTTTTAAGAGAGATGTATATGCAGTCCGACAATCCTGAGTATGTAGGCAGATTTAAGGCTGAAGCTTTAGACTTTTTTGAGCTTACAACAGAAGCCCACCCGAGACATGCCCAAAGCTATTACTACCTTGGATATGCATATTTAAATATGGGACTTTATACAAAAGCTCAGATTGCATGGCAAAGATTTAATTCATTCACAAGAAATGCCAAAGACAGAAGAGAGATCAGCAAAAGACTGAAGCAGATTGAAGAGCCTGTTAGAATTGAGAATGCCATAAACAAAGTGTGCCAAGGCAACCTGGGAGAAAATCTAACTCTCCTTGAGCACCATCAAACAACGGAATATGGTAACTGGTGGCCCCTTTATTACTACCTTGGCATAGCGTACAAAAGCCAGGGCAGAAGAAAGGATGCCCTTAATTCCTTCAGAAGGGTGTTGGATCTGAATCCCAGCCATCTTGGAACCATGGAAGAACTAATAGAGCTCTATGAAGACATGAAGGATAAAGAGCTTTCCGAAAAATACAGAAAGAAGATTGAAGTAATAAAGAAGGCTCTGGAGGAAGAAAATGCTGCCTTAAGCAAGAGGGTGAAAAAGGAAACGCCTACTGAGGACAGAATAAAAATGGCGAAGCCTATAGAGGAAAAAAAGAAGACTATTATTAAGAGATTGAAGCCTTAAAATTCCTTGTTTACCCATGCTTATATGTTGACACAAACATAAGGGTAAGGTACAATATAAAACGTCCCTTAAGATAGGGACTGGTATTCCAAGGTAGCTCAATGGTGGAGCACTCGGCTGTTAACCGATAGGCTGTGGGTTCGAGCCCCACCCTTGGAGCCAATTTGCCGGAGTGGCGGAATTGGCAGACGCCCGGGACTTAAAATCCCGTGAGCTTTCAAGCTCGTACCGGTTCGATTCCGGTCTCCGGCACCACAGATGTGCCGACCGGTACAAAGCCGGAAAACATAATGGCGCGGGGTAGAGCAGCTGGTAGCTCGTCGGGCTCATAACCCGGAGGTCGTTGGTTCGAATCCTTCCCCCGCAACCAAGAAAAATTGAGGCTCCCCTGAAATCTTCAGGGGAGCCCTTTTCATGCCTTAAAGGTGCAATAAATGAATAATGTGTCACAAAAAAAAGGGGGCAGTATTTACTGCCACCCTTATATAGCCGGGGATTAAAACTACATTTCCTCTCTTAGGCGTATCCAAGCAACCTTGGCAGCCATAGGGAAAGATTGGGGAAATAAGTTGTAATGATCAGTGTGGGTATCCAGGCAAAGAAGATGAGATACATAGTAGGTTTAAGCATTTCACCTACAGGTGCGTTTGCTACCCTGGAGCCTAAGTATAAGAACGGCGCCGTTGGTGGCGTTACCCCTCCCAGGCCTATATTAACCCCTACAATAGCTGAAAAATGCACAGGATGTATGCCTACGGACATTGCAACAGGCAAAAGAATCGGCGTAGTCAAAAGTATTGCGCTGGTATCATCCATGAGCATGCCTATCAAAAGAAGGAACAGGTTCAGCATCAAAGTCAGAATTTTGGGATCGCTGGATACGCTGGTCATGGCTGCCAAAATCGTCTGTGGAAGATTTTCCATTACATATAGTCTTGACAGCATCATGACAGACAAGAGCATGAGCATGATTACCCCTGCAGTTGTTCCCGCTTTTATCAGGGCCCCGAGGAAAGTCTTTCTATCAAGACCTCTGTAGAACCAGATGCCCACCGGGATAGTATAGACAACAGAAACAGCAGCCGCTTCAGTTGGAGTCATAAAACCTCCGTAGATCCCCCCTAGGATGATTACCGGAGCTAACATAGCAGGGACTGCCCACCCTGTTCTTTTTGCCGCTACTTTAAGACGCTCTCCCTTTGGGATTCTGTCCGTCAGTTTTATATCCGTGTTATTTCTAAGCAACCAAAAATTTACGGCGCTAAATAAAATAATAAGGACGATTCCCGGGCTCACTGTGGCTAAAAAACAAGCCAAAACAGATTGGCCTCCCACAAAGGCGTACAGAATCTGGTTGAGACTGGGCGGAATCAAAAGACCTAACAGAGCGGCGCTCGATATGAGTGCAGCCGAAGTCCCTCGGGGATAACCGGCTTCATACATCCTTGGAAGCATGATGCTGCCAATAGCAGACAGTGTTGCAAAACCGCTTCCTGAAATTGCTCCAAAAAGCCCGCAGGACACCACCATGACAGCCCCTAAGCCTCCCCTGACTCTGCCGATGAACAAGCTTACAAAGTTTATCAAGCTTTCTCCTATCCCGCTTTTATCCATAAGTTCGCCTGCTAAAATAAACAGGGGTATGGCCATCAGAATCAGAGAACTGACCTGGCCATAACCGTAGGGGAGCAGAAAGGTATTGTCATAACCGCCAATCCATACCAAGGTTAAGGCGGACGCAAAGAAGGCGAAAGGGATTGGGACTCCTAACAAAAGAATTGTAACAAGAACAATAATAGCAATTACTACAGTCATAAGTCGCTACCCCCTTCCTCTATCTCCTTAGGCATCAATTTGTTTTTCTTCTTTCCATATTTCTGTACATGTAACTTTATCTCGTTGTACAAGCGGACTGCGTTGTATAAAGTAGCGCAGGCCAATCCGAAAAGAATAGATGATTGAGGAATTGTCATGGGTATTCTCCATGTAGGAGTTTTTGTGCTCATGACTATTGTCCATTGAACCAGTTCAACGGCCCAAATCAAAAACATAAATCCTATTACCAGGGCCAGCACATATTTAATTAGGTCAAATATGTCCTTTACCAGACCTTCTTTTAAGATCAGCCCCAGTATATCGGCTGTAATATGACTGTTTTCAAAACTACCGTGAGCAGTCCCAAACATATACAGCCAGAATGCAAATACTATAAGAAACTCTTCGTAGCCTCTGAAATCCACACTGATTGCCCGTGTGATGGTTGCTGCAAACACTATTAATGTTACCATGATGCCGCAAACGATCAGCCCGAACCGCAATAATTTCTCAAGCCACAACCAAAATTTCGTTCTTTCCAGTGTACTCAAGGCAACCTCCTTTAGATTTTTTGTACCGGAGAGGATATTATCCTCTCCGGCAATAGGCATTTCGTTATTTTTTTTTAGTTAAATTAGAGCAATCCTACTTCTTTTCTAAAGCCGTCCATCAATTCTTTGGTCAACAGGTCTTCAAGCTTGGGCCATGTTGTTTCTCTTACAAAGTCGGCATATGCCTGAATCTGTTCCTTTGTAAATTCAATTACTTCTACACCGTAATCATCTTCCAGCTTCTTCATATAATTTCTTTCGTTGGCTTCTGCTTCGACGAAGCTGGTCATACTCTGTTGCTGGAACACGTCAATTAGGATTTCCTGATCTTCAGGCGTAAGCTTTGCAAGTGTTTTTTCACTTAGAACATAGCTTGTAGCTTCTGCAAAGATGTAATTCACATACATATAGTTGATCATTTCGCCTACCCAAGCATAGTTCATATTGGGTGTGCCTCCTACCCATCCGTCTACTACTTTAGTCTGTATGGCTGTGGGAACTTCACCATAAGGTATGGATACAGGTCCAAAGCCCAGATCTTCCATGGGCTGGAAGAAGGTAACCATGGATGGAGACCTGCTCTTCACATGTTTATTGGTTCCGGGTGTGAACATATCTGTAGGCTCTTTAACATAGCCCATACCAATGAAGCCTTCAAGTACTATTCCAAGAAACTTAACATTATCTTTCTCGGCAATAGCACCAATCTGCTGACACAGGAAGGAATCAGGGGCATACAGCCTCTTGACATCGTCGTAGTTTAATGCATAGAAAGGAAGGTACGGGGCTCCCAACCTTGCATCTATGCTTTCGGGAATTGTTATCTGCGCCAGGTCGATGGTTCCTCTAACAATTTCTTCATATACTGTAAGGTAGTCACCTAACTGGCTTGCAGGGAAGTACTGCACTTTAACACGGCCTTCCGTTCTTTCCTCCACCATTGCACAAGCATCGTTATTTAGTCCGGTGGCAATGTGCTCTTTTGGCGCATCAGATGCTAATCTTAAAGTGATGGGATTATCTGCAGAATATTCTGCTACACCTCCATCACCTCCTCCGCCTCCGCACCCTGTAAAGGCAAAGATTAGCGAGAGCACTAATACAAATGCGATAACACTTCTTCGTTTCATCGTTTCTTCTCCTTTTACTCTCCTAGATGGAGAACATTGCATTTAGGTGCATGTTCTCGGCAATTATCTTCTGAATAACGGATTCAGAAGATTAACAATATAATACACTCTTTTATTTTTTTAATCAATAATCAGATTTAAAAAAAAGTTCTGAATTTCTTGAATTATCAAAATATTTTTTTAACAAAAATGCTTTATCCCATGCCTATATTCCAACGGCTTTTATCATATTCATATCGTATTTTAAAATGAGCTTTCAAGAGGATCTTTCCCCCAACTTCCTTTAATATATTGTTCAGGGTTTCTTGAAGTATTCTCTCGGGATTCCAGTTGCCAAGGTTTCAAAATCATTTTTCTTGTTTCATCTCTTACATATTTTTTCATTTTAACTTGCAACAATCCACTCATTATGTTAAATTTAGAGCGTAAAGTAGCACAAAACAATGAAGCAAGAGAAACATAGTTATTCTAGAATATTCCAGCCCTCATATTGTCGAGGGCTTTAGTATTATAAATCGGGGTGTGGCGCAGTTTGGTTAGCGTGCTTGACTGGGGGTCAAGAGGCCGAGAGTTCAAATCTCTCCACTCCGACCAAAAAATACCGCTTTTAATGAGCGGTATTTGTTTTTTGAAAAAATGGGGTATATACTAAATATAGTAAGGAGGTGTTAGTTATGAAGGAATATTCAATTAAAGAGGGCGCCTCTCTTGTTGTTCATAGTCAATCCTCTTCTTTAAATGAGGGAGTTTCTAAAGAAGGCTTTGAGCTGTCCACCTTGCTGTCCACAGGAAGCCTAGCCAGGATGGTGGCTGATGCTTCCATCGAACTAATCGATCAAAACCTGCCGGAGGAATACTTTTCTATAGGAAAAAGCTTCCAAATAACTCATCTGGCACCTGTCTTTTCAGGACAGTCCATAACTCTTTCAATTAAGGTGAAAACAGCGCAAGGCTGTTTTGTAATTCTAGGCTTTGAAGTATCAGATGACAAGGGAGTATTTGCCAACGGAAGCCATGAGAGAGTGATTGTACAAAAAAATCTGCTCTTTGATAAGGCTTTTGACAGAATGCAGGAGCAACCTTAACATATAACCTGGCCTGTAAGCAAGGGCAGCGTAACGGCTGCCTTTTTGATTATTAAAAATTATTTACAAAAAGGTGCTAAAAATTAGTAAAATGGATTTATTGACACTGATGTCAAGAAAGGAGAGTAGTTATGTCTTTATTGTTTGAAGCAATGAAAGAGTCTGTACTTCTTGGAGAAGAGGAGGAAGCCAAAAAGCTGGCTTTGGAAGCTCTTGCTGAAGGCCTTAATGTGGAAGAGGTGATGGAGAAGGGTTTCTTAAAAGGCATAAGGCAAGCAGGCGATCTATACGAAGAAGGGGAATACTTCCTGCCGGAGCTGGTTTGCTCCGCAGATGCTATGAAGGAGGCTTTGGCCATTCTTGATTCTGCCTTAAAAGAAAGAAAAGTAGAAAAGGGCACAGAAAAGAAGGTGATGATGGTTACTGTAAACGGTGATGTCCATGATATAGGAAAAACTATTGTTGGCGCCATGCTTACTGCAAACGGAATGAACCTTATTGATTTGGGAGCAGATATTCCAAATGAGGAGGTAGTAGAAGCAGTATTGCGGGAAAAACCTGATGTATTAGGTCTTTCCGCGCTTTTGACTTCTACCATGGAAGAGCAGGGAAAGATTATCAAGATGCTTGAAGAAAGAAATTTAAGAGACAAGGTTAAGGTGATTGTGGGAGGAGCGCCTGTCACCGAAAGCTGGGCTAAAACCATTGGGGCAGACGGCTATGCAGACAGCGCTGTAACTGCAGTCAATCTTGTGAGAGACCTGTTTAATTAAGGAGATAAAAATGAATACTATACTGAGAGTTCTGTCAGAGGAAGAGCTTTCTCAAATTCATAAAGAAAGCGTACGGATATTAGAAGAAGTAGGCGTAAGAGTACCCAGCGAAAAGGCTCTTTCCCTTCTTGAAAAAGAGGGAGCGGAAGTCCTGTGGGATGAAAAGATAGTGAAGTTTCCCCAAGCTTTAATAGAAAAAACATTAAAGCAGTCACCTAAAAGTTTTACCCTGGGAGCAAGGTGTGAAGACCACAATGTTTTACTCCCCGGCTTATCTTCATCAATAAATCTGGATGGTATGGGCACAAGGGTAATAGACTTTAATACAGGGGAGAGGAGAGGCTCTCTTCTTTCAGATATTGAAAACGCCGCAAGAGTTTTTGAAAGGATGAAAGCAGGGACAGTGCTTTGGCCGCCTCTTGTGGCTCACGACGTGCCGCAAGGTGCCGCAGGCTTTTTAGGAGCTGCCACATGTTATATAAATTCGGGAAAACATATACAGGATGAAGTGAAAAAGGTTTCTGAGGTATATTACGTTAAGGAAACTGTAAAAGCTATTTTAGGGGGAGAGGAAAAGCTTAAGGAGAGAATGCTCTATTCGGCTACCTATTGTACAGTAGCTCCCTTGAGCCATGACCTTGAGATGCTTGAAGCTACCATGGCATTGACAAAAATGAACTCTCCTATTCTTATGTATCCTATGCCTGCCTCGGGAAGTACAGGGCCTGCCGGCCTCTTTAACAATGTGGCGGTGGCTAACGCTGAGGTTTTGTCCTGTGTGGCTATATTTCAAACGGTTACTCCCAACACACCCTTGATTTACGGAGCAGCTGTAGGGTCCATCGACAGAAGCACAGGCAGGTTTTTGGAAGGAGCACCTGAAACTGCTCTTCAATTGACATGCATGAATCAGATGGGCAAGTACTACGGATTTCCCACTATTGTAGCGGGCTGTTTGACGGATGCTGCGGATATGGGCTTCCAGGCTGCTCTTGAAAAGCTTATGAACACTTTACCCTTAGTTCTTACAGGCTGTGATGTAGTTCAGGGCGCAGGATTTTTGGAAAGCAGCATGACCATGACACTGGAACAGATTTTAATGGATGGTGAAATTCTTGAACTTTCCAACAGATTTGCAAAAGGTGTTACAAACTTTAAGGATGAAGATATGTTTGAGGAAATTAAAAAGGTGGGACCGGGAGGTCACTTCTTAAAGCAGAAGAGCACAAGAGAGCTGTTTAGAAGTGATGAGTATTACACTCCAAATCTTATGAACAGAGACACATACGATACCTGGGTTAAGCTGGGTTCTCCCACTATGATTTCCAATGCCAGGGAAACAGTTTCTAAAATTTTAAGTGAAGGTATAGTCTGCCCGCTGCCTGCTCAAACAGAAAAGGTTATAAGGGATATTATGGAGGAAGCGAAGGCTAAGCTATAGGAGGGTATAGGAGTATATGGCTATAAATATGGTAGAGTGGCAAAGACAGGTTATTTTGGAAAAGGTGAAAAAACCATCACCTCTACTTCTTTATCCTGCCCTTTCTTTAATGGACGTATCTTTGGGAGAATTGCTTCATAACTCTAGTTATCTTGCAGAAGCTATGAGGATCATTGTGGAAAAAGCAGACCCGCTGATCTCGGTAGGCGTAATGGATTTGTCAGTTGAAGCTGAAGCATTTGGTGCAGAGATTAAAGAGTATGAAAATGAGGTACCTACAGTTAAAGGGGCCTTGATAACAGATATTCCTTCAGCGGAAGCATTAAGAGTCCCTGAAGTAAACCGTCACAGGACGAAGGTGATGGTGGAAGCCTGCTCTTTAGCTAAAAAAGTGATTAGTGACAGGCCGGTGCTTGGGGGCATATTAGGACCCTTTTCTCTTGGGGGAAGACTTCTTGATGTTAACAAAGCATTAGTCTATACGAAGAAGAATCCTGAGCTTCTTCATCTAACCTTGCAAAAGGTCTGTGAATTTCTTATAGATTACGGAGGAGAGTTTAAAAAAGCCGGAGCTGACGGAGTTTTTATTGCAGAGCCTTTGGCAGGCCTTATTTCACCTAAGATGTCAGAGGAATTTTCAGGAGCCTACATTAAAAAAATTGTAGACTTCCTTCAGGATGAAAGCTTTTCAGTGTTTTATCACAACTGCGGGGATGCAGCGGGTAAAATGACGGAATCAATCGTAAACACAGGTGTGAGAGCAATTCACTTTGGAAATAAGGTCAACATGAAAGAGGTGATGGACCTGATTCCTCCCGATATTTTAGTTATGGGTAACATAGACCCTGCAGCCTGCTTTGTGAACGGCACTCCGGAAATAATGAGAGCATGTGTAAGAGCGCTTCTTGACAGTGTGGGAAGCTACAACAACTTTATTCTCTCCTCAGGCTGCGATGTGCCTCATACAGCCGGCTTTGATATTATCCATGCATTTTATCATGAAGCTGAAAAATGGCAGGAGAAATTGTAGGTTTTCATTACTATTGTGATATAATAAATTTTTTAGATTACTTTTAGAAAGAGGGTTAAGGGATGGAAACAAAGTATATTTATCTGTTTAAAGAAGGCAGTGGAAAGATGCGGGAACTCCTTGGCGGAAAAGGGGCGAATCTTGCTGAAATGACCAATCTTGGGATGCCTGTACCTCAAGGGTTCACCGTTACCACAGAAGCCTGTACCAAGTATTATGAGGACGGGGGGAAAATCTCGGATGACCTGAAAGAAGAAATATTTAACTATGTATCTATAATGGAAGAGATTACAGGGAAGAAATTTGGAGATCCCTTAAATCCTCTTTTAGTATCGGTACGTTCAGGCTCAAGAGCATCAATGCCGGGGATGATGGATACCGTTTTAAATCTGGGGATGAACAAAGAAGTGGCCAAAGGCCTTATTGCCCTTACCAATAATCCCAGATTTGTATATGACTCTTACAGAAGGTTCATAACAATGTTTTCCGATGTGGTTATGGAAATTGGAAAGGAAGGCTTTGATGAAATCCTTGAAGCCATGAAAAAAAGAAAGGGTGCTGAAAAGGATACAGATCTTGACAAGGATGATATGCAGGAGTTGGTTAAGCTTTTCAAGGACCATTACAAGGAAAAGCTGGGGAAGGCCTTTCCCGAAGACCCTAAGGAACAGCTGTTAGATGCTGTTAGGGCTGTATTCAGAAGCTGGAACAATCCAAGGGCCATTTCCTACAGAAGGCTTCACGATATTCCCGGCGACTGGGGAACTGCAGTAAATGTTCAATCTATGGTTTATGGAAATATGGGAGATGACTCCGGAACGGGAGTTGCTTTTACGAGAAATCCTGCCACCGGGGAAAAGAAACTTTTTGGAGAGTTCCTAACCAACGCTCAAGGTGAAGACGTTGTTGCAGGTATAAGAACACCTGAACCCATCGATAACCTTAAGGACCTGATGCCTGATGTTTACAAGCAGTTCTCTGAAATTGCATCAAAGCTTGATACTCACTACAAGGACATGCAGGATATGGAGTTTACCATTGAAAAAGGAAAACTCTATATGCTTCAGACGAGAAACGGTAAAAGAACCGCCCAAGCCGGATTAAGGATAGCAGTGGAGCTATTTGAAGACGGTACTTGCACAAAGGAAGAAGCTCTTATGAAGGTGGATTCAAAGTATCTTGATTCACTTTTACACCCGCAGTTTGATGAAGCTGAACTTAAAAAAGCGAAGCCTGTATCATCAGGTCTTGCAGCATCACCCGGGGCTGCTTACGGAGCTGTGTGCTTTACTGCGGAAGATGCAAGGGAAAAGGCGGAAAAAGGCCCTGTACTTTTAGTAAGGGTAGAAACATCACCTGAAGATATTGAAGGCATGAATGCGGCTCAAGGTATTTTAACCGCAAGGGGTGGAATGACATCTCACGCTGCGGTAGTTGCAAGAGGCATGGGCAAATGCTGTGTATCAGGATGCGGTGATTTAGAGATAAACTATGAAAAGAAAGAGATGAAAGTTAAAGGGAATCTTGTAAAGGAAGGAGATATCCTTTCAATTGATGGAACTACAGGTAATGTTTATTTAGGCAAAATAGATACTGTGGAAGCAACTGTTTCTGGAAACTTTCAAACAGTGATGGAATGGGCTGATGAATTCAGAAGATTAAAGGTGAGAGCAAATGCAGATACACCTCAAGATGCACAGACTGCTATAAAATTTGGCGCAGAAGGAATAGGTCTCGCAAGGACTGAGCACATGTTCTTCAGTGAAGACAGAATTTTAACCATGAGGCAAATGATACTTTCAAAGACGGTGGAACAGAGGCAAAAGGCTTTGGATAAGCTTTTACCACTTCAGCAAGTAGACTTTGAAGAGATCTACAAAGTGATGGAGGAAAGGCCTGTTACTATAAGGCTATTAGATCCGCCTCTTCACGAGTTTTTGCCTCAGGATGAGCAGAGCATCAAGGTCCTTGCCAAAACCATGGACATTTCTGTGGAGGAAATTAAACAGACTATAGAGAGCCTTCATGAAACAAACCCCATGATGGGCCACAGGGGCTGCAGACTGGCTGTCAGCTATCCTGAAATTGCAACTATGCAGGCAAGAGCTATTGCAAGGGCTGCAACGAAGGTTAAGAAGGAAACAGGCCTTAACATTAAGCCTGAGATAATGATACCTTTAGTGGGAGAAGTAAAAGAAATGAAGTTTGTTAAGGACATAGTTGTAAAGGCAGTAGAAGAGGTTTTGAAAAAAGAAGATATGGCCCTAGAATATCTTGTTGGAACCATGATTGAAATTCCAAGAGCTGCTCTTACTGCTGATGAAGTTGCAAAGGAAGCTGAGTTTTTCAGTTTTGGTACTAACGACTTAACACAAATGACCTTTGGCTTTAGCCGTGATGATGCAGGAAAATTCTTAGGCGACTACTATAGCAAGAAGATTTATGAGAGCGATCCTTTCGTAAGAGTAGATGAAAAGGGCGTAGGAAAGCTTGTAGAGATGGGCGTTAAACTTGGCAGGCAGACTAAGAAGAACTTAAAGATAGGAGTCTGTGGTGAACATGGAGGGGACCCTGGTTCTGTAGAGTTTTTCCATAGGGTTGGACTTGATTACGTATCCTGCTCACCTTTCAGGGTGCCTATTGCAAGACTAGCAGCAGCACAAGCAGCTATTACTTATAAAGGATAGTATATTTGAAAAAGAAAAAGGTGCCATTTTCCATAATGGTACTTTTTTTGGAAAAAATTAATTAAAAAAACAATTGTTAACACGGTGATTGTTTTCGTGGTATAAAAATGGTATAATTATACCACGAAGGGAGTGAAAAAATATGCCTAAAATTATACCAATTAGAGATTTAAAAAACACAAGCGAAATATCTCAAATGTGTAAAGAGTCTGATGAGCCTATATATATTACTAAAAATGGATATGGTGATATGGTTATTATGAGCATTGAATTATATAAAGAAAAATTGTTTATGTTGGAGATAGAGAATAAACTCATGAAGGCAGAAAAGCAAATACAAGAAGGAAATACACTTGAGGGGGATGCTTCTATTAAAGCAATAAGAGAAAAATATAATGTATAGTTTACTTGAACTTGATATAAACTTTGCAAATTTTTTATTATTAAGTGATTGTGATATTGTCTCTTTATAACAGTTGTTTTTATTGTATAATGTAAGATGGTATGGGGGCGGATAGGTCCTGGTGGGTCTCACAGACTTCAAATCTGATGTGGGGTGGTAATGCCGGCCCAGGTGGGTTCGATTCCCACACGTTCCTGCCAATAATTTTATAAAAGAAAGGAGTACCTCTGTGACAGAAAAAGAAAAGAAAAGATTGACTCAACTATCCTCTAAATCTGGTTGAGCAAGCAAAATGGCACCTGGAAGGCTTTCTCAAGTTTTGAGTAAGCTGGGTGGAAGTTGTAAGAACGAGGATGGAAAAATTCTTGTAGGGTTTGACACCATGGATGATGCCGGAGTTTATGAGCTTTCTAGTAGCCAGGCATTAGTTCAAACTGTGGATTTCTTCACACCTGTTACAGATGATCCTTTTACATTTGGGCAAATAGCTGCTGCTAACTCCTTAAGCGATGTTTACGCCATGGGAGGAGTACCTTTAACAGCTTTGTCCATAGGAGGATTTCCTGATGATTTAGACAGTGAAATCATATCTGAAATATTAAGGGGCGGAGAAGACAAACTCATAGAAGCTAATGTAACGTTGCTTGGAGGGCACACTGTAAGTGACCCTGAGTTAAAGTACGGATTTTCTATTACAGGGCTTGTTCATCCTAAGGAGATTATTACTAACAGTGGGGCAAATGTGGGTCAGGTACTTATCTTAACTAAGCCTCTTGGAACTGCATGCGCTGCAACGGCTTTAAAAATAGGTGTTGTGGTAGAAGATGACATAAGAGAACAACTGGAATCTATGAAGCTTTTGAATAAAGATGGTTCTAGGCTTATGCAAAAGTATGGTGTTAAGGGAGGAACTGATGTGACCGGCTTTGGTTTAATTGGTCACAGTGTGGAGCTTGCTACATCCTCTAATGTTTCCATAGAAATCGAAATGAAGAAGCTACCTGTGTTTAATAGAACCTGGGAATTTATTAAAGAAGGCTATACGCCTCAAGGGACAAAGAACAATCTTCGTCATTTTGGAGTGGACACTGATCTTTCTGCTCTTACAGATGATGAGAAGATGCTGTTTGCAGACCCTCAAACATCAGGTGGCCTATTACTTGCCATAGATGAGGATAAGGCAGAAAGTTTCTTAAAGGAATTAAATGAAGGCTCAATAATTAAGGGCGCTATTATTGGAAGAGTAATTGAAAAGAATGAAGATTTTAAGGTAAAAGTCCTTTAATCAAGAATGGAAGATAACAGAATTAAAGAAGAACTAAGGAAGATTCCTCAAGTAGATCACTTGATGGAAAGTGAAAGGACCAAGGCCCTGACCTTAGAGTGGGGCAGAGTTTTGGTCCTTAAGGCTTTAAAAGATGTAATTTCTTTAATAAAAGAAGAGATTATAGAGAAGGGCCTTTCTGATGTAACTGAGGATAAGATTATTTTGAGCCTTGAAAAGAAGCTACGAGATATAGACCTTATGAAACTGAAGAAGGTGGTTAATGCAACGGGCATTGTTCTTCATACGAATTTAGGAAGAGCACCTCTTCCTAAAAGTGCGGTAGATTTAGTGGCAGAAGTTGCAGGCTCATATAATAATCTAGAATACGATTTAATAAAGGGTGAGCGAGGTAAGCGACAGCTTTATGTGGAAAATCTTTTTAAGGAGCTGACAGGGGCAGAGGACTGTATGGTTGTAAACAACAATGCAGCAGCGGTCCTTCTCTGTTTACAGGCTTTCTCAAAGGGAAAAGAAGTCCTTGTTTCAAGAGGAGAGCTTGTGGAGATAGGTGGATCTTTTAGAATCCCTGATGTAATAAGGCAGAGTGGGTGCGAGCTTTTGGAGGTGGGAACGACTAACAAGACAAAGCTAACTGATTACAAGAAAAATATATCTCAAAACACGGGAATCCTTTTAAAGGTTCATACAAGCAACTACACCATTAAAGGCTTTACGGAAACAGTTTCCATGGGAGAATTGTCAAGGCTTGCAAAGGAAAAGAATCTTCTTTTGATGGAGGATCTGGGAAGCGGTTCACTTTATGACTTTTCACAAATTAAGGATACCAATGAGCATACAGTTAAGGACTCCTTAAAAAGTGGTGCCGATCTTATAACTTTCAGCGGTGACAAGCTTTTAGGAGGACCTCAAGCAGGTGTGATACTGGGAAAGAAAGAATTGATATCTGTTTTAAAATCCCACCCTCTTGCAAGAGTCTTAAGATGTGACAAGATGACTATTGCTGCTTTACAGGCAGTGGTAGAAATATATGCAGGTAATGGTGATATTAAAAAAGAGATGCCGGTGCTTTCTATGATTTTTCAAGATGAAGAGGAGCTTTCAAAGAAACAAGAGAAATTAATGACAGGCCTTCTGGAAGATGTCGGCGATATTTTTCAAATTTCCCATAGAATGGGAAAGGCAGAAGCAGGGGGAGGGTCTCTACCAGGAGTAACAATTGACAGCCCTTGTGTTTTATTAGTGCCAAATAGGGGTAAAGCTCATTCATGGCAGGAAGCTTTAAGGAAAGAAAAGGTACCTGTTATTGTTCCAATAAATGAGGATGGTCTGATGTTTCATGTAAGAACTCTTTCTTATGAAGATATAGACCTGATAATTGAAGAAATTAAGAATGTAAGATCAGAGGAGAAAGGGGAGGTGAAAGGATGATTAAAGTTTCGGATTCTGCAGCGGCGAAATTCAAGGAGGTTATCTCTAGAGAAAAAAATCCAGAAAACCTTATGCTTAGGATTGCTTTTGGAGGTATCAGTTGAGGAGGCCCTCGCCTGCTATTGTCTCTGGATGAGACCAAGCGTGAGGGTGATATTGTTGTTGAAGCAAACGGCGTTAAAGTTGTGTACACTAAACAGATTGAAGGCCACGTGTCAAAGGCTACAATAGATTACAGCAACAAGTGGTATGACAGAGGTTTTCGAATAATGAACGTGCCGGGAGCAGGATGTTAAAAAAACTGCAGACTCAAAAGTGAAAGAGTCTGCTTTTTTGTATAAAAAACTTGTGATACAGGTTTTTTCCTCTTTGGTGAACCTGTGTATATGTTACATAAAACCATGTTCCTATGCTATAATCGAGGTAATGAACAGAATGAAAACTGAGGAAAACATAAGCCTTTATTTAAAGGGCGAACATAGAAGTGCCTATGAATATTTTGGGAGCCATCTTACTTCTGAAGGTGTGGTTTTCAGAGTATTTGCACTTAATGCTGAAGCTGTCTATGTAGTGGGAGATTTTAATTCTTGGAGCAGAAACAATCTCTTAAAGAAGGTTGATAACAGAGGGGTTTTCGAAGGTTTAGTTGAAAATGCAAAGGAATACTCAACTTACAAGTACCTTATAGTTACAAAAAAAGGTGAGGAACTCTATAAAACTGATCCTTATGGTCTTCACTTCGAGTTAAGGCCTGCTACCGCAACAAAGGTATTTAACTTAAAAAGCTATCCTTGGACCGATAAAGACTGGATTGAAAACAGAGAGAACATAAATCATTATCAAGAACCGCTGAATATTTATGAAGTAAATATAGGAAGCTTCAAGAAGGAAGCGTTATCCTTTCGGAAATTGGCCGATACCCTGGTCCCCTATGTGAAAGACATGGGATATACTCATATAGAGCTTATGCCGGTGTCAGAGTATCCCTTTGATCCTTCCTGGGGATATCAGGTAATAGGCTATTTTGGCGTAACCTCAAGGTATGGTACACCTACTGATTTACAGTATTTTGTTAACAGATGTCATGAGGAAAATATTGGGGTTATCCTTGACTGGGTGCCGGGTCACTATCCAAAGGATGAAGCAGGCCTTTATAAATGGGACGGTTCCTTTCTTTTTGAATATGAGGATGAACAGAAAAGATACCATAAGGGCTGGGGAACCGCAGTCTTTGATTTCGGTAAACCCTTTGTAAGGAGCTTTCTCATATCCAATGCTCTTTACTGGTTACAGGAATATCATTTTGACGGAATAAGGGTGGATGCAGTTTCTTCCATGCTATATCTTGATTACGACAGAAAAGAGGGGGAGTGGACCAGAAATATATATGGGGGAAAAGAAAATCTGGAGGCAATAGATTTCTTTAAAAAACTAAACGAAGGAGTGGCAGAAGAGCTTAAAGGCATAATGATGATTGCGGAAGAATCCACAACGTTTCCCGGTTTAACAAGGGATGTAAAGCAGGGTGGATTAGGGTTTAGCTACAAGTGGAATATGGGATGGATGAACGATACTTTAAAGTATATAAATCTTCCGGAAAAAGAAAGGCTTATGAATCCTCAGCTTATAACCTTCCCCATATCCTACGGTTTTTCGGAAAAGTATATATTGCCCTTATCCCACGATGAAGTAGTCCATTTAAAGGCCTCACTGTTAAACAAGATTAAAGGGGAAAAAGAAGAAAAACTATTAATGCTGAGGGCATATTTAGGATATATGATGGCTCACCCGGGGAAAAAGCTGTTGTTCATGGGCGGGGAGATAGCCCAGGAGAAGGAGTGGGATTTTGAAGGTGAAGTATCCTGGCATCTACTTTCTGATAAAGAGCATATGGAATTTCAAAGCATGGTGAAGAGTTTAAATCACATTTATAGGGATACCCCTGCTCTTTACAGGCTGGATGGGGAAGAAAGGGGCTTTAGATGGTTTAACCAGAACAAAGTGAAGGAAGGGGTGTTCTGTTTTGAAAGATATGATGAGGAGGGAAATGAGATTTTCGTGCTTTCAAACTTTTCAAAAAACCCCGTCAGAAATATTTATTTAAAAGAGGGTAAGGAATATCAGGTGATTTTCGATACATCTATGGGAAGGAAAAATACTGAAATTACAGCTTCAGGAGTAGCTCTTTCAGAGTACACCACCTTGTATTTAAAGGAAAGGAGGTAAACAGTGAATAAAATAAGTAAGAAGGAAACTATTGCCATGCTCCTTGCAGGAGGCCAGGGCAACAGATTAGGGAAATTGACCAAAACCATTGCAAAGCCTGCAGTAGCCTTTGGAGGAAAATACAGAATTATTGATTTCCCTCTGTCTAACTGCATTAACTCGGGGATTGATACTATTGGAGTTCTTACTCAGTACCAGCCCTTGGAGTTAAATGCCTATATCGGAAGCGGGCAGCCTTGGGATCTGGACAGGCTGTATGGAGGGGTTACTATTTTGCCGCCTTACGTTAAAGGATCTTTGGGCGAATGGTATAAAGGAACTGCAAATGCGATTTATCAAAATATGCATTTTATATCTTTATATGAGCCTACCTATGTGGTCATATTGTCAGGAGACCATATTTACAAGGCAAATTACCAGCTTATGATAGAGTACCATAAAGAAAAGAAGGCTGACTGCACCATAGCAGTTTTAGATGTGCCTCTCCAAGATGCTTCAAGGTTTGGAATTATGAATGTGAAGGATGATTTAAGGATATATGAATTTGAGGAAAAACCGAAGGAACCAAAAAGCACTCTTGCTTCCATGGGCGTATATGTGTTTACCTGGGAGAAATTAAAGGAATATCTGGAAAAGGATGAAAAGGACAAGGACAGCCACAACGATTTTGGCAAAAACATTATACCGAAAATGATTGTTTCTAAGGAAAGAGTATATGCATACCCCTATAAAGGATACTGGAAGGATGTAGGTACTGTTAAGGCCTTGTGGGAGGCCAACATGGATATTCTTGATAAGGATAAGGGAATCGATATAGACGATTATAGATGGAAGATTTATTCGAGAAATCCTGTGTTGCCACCTCAATATATAGGAGAGGGAGCGGAGATTAAAAATTCATTCATAACAGAGGGCTGTACTGTGGAGGGTTTTGTGGACCACAGCATACTGTTTCCCGGAGTAATAGTTAAAAAGGGCGCCAGAGTTGTGAATTCCATTCTTATGCCAAGAAGCCGGGTGGAGGAGGAAGCAGTTGTGGAATACAGCATAATAATGGAGGACCTTACTGTACCAAAGGGTATAAAGGTAGGGGAAGTACCGGAAATAATTACTGATGATGAAGGTATTACCGTGTATTCAGAGGAGGAGGTTAACAATGGATAGAGTTATGGGAATAATTTTGGCCTATTCAGACAGAGCCGCCATGAGAGAGCTTACAAAGGTTAGAACTCTTGCCAGTTTGCCTGTTGCAGGAAAATACAGGATAATTGATTTCCTTCTTTCCGGCTTCGTGAACTCGGGAATTTACGATATATCCGTAATCACCAATAATAATTACCACTCTCTTATGGACCATTTGGAGAGCGGCAAAAACTGGGATTTAATGAGAAAAACAGGGGGCCTAAGGCTGTTGACACCTTTATCAAGAGCAGATTACTTTACAGGGGAATACAAAGGAACTCTGGATGCTTTAAATCGTAACTTGTATTCCATTAAAAAATCTGATGCAGAATATATTATATTGAGCGGAAGTTCCATAGTCTGCAATCTTGATTATGGCGAAGTTATGGAAGAGCATATAAAGAGTAAAGCAGATCTGACAGCCCTATATACAAGGTCCTTAAATGGAGGGAAAACTGTTCCAAGAGGTGTAGGCGTTCTTAAGACAAACAAAGACGGGCGTATATATGACCTTTATATTAACGAGGATGATGTGAAGCTTCAGGATGTCAACTGGTGTCTTGAAATATTTATTATGAAAAAATCCCTGTTGGAAACTTTAGTTGCCGATGCTGTGTCTGTGGGGATGACAGACTTTTATATGGATGTAGTAAAAAGGCTGGCAGCCACCTTGAATATGAAAGGCATTGAGGTGACTGAACAGTTTTTCGAAATCAGCGATGTAAAAGGATATATGAGGGCCAACATGAATTTTTTAAATGAGGAATATAGGAGGAAGGCCTTCAAAAGACCGGTTTTTACGAAAATAAAGGACAGCGTGCCAACCTTATATAGAGAAGGATGTTATGTGAGCAACTCCCTCATATCCGACGGCTGTAAAATTGAAGGCACCGTTATTAATTCAATCCTTTCAAGAGGCGTAAGGGTTGAACAGGGAGCTTTTGTAACAGACTCCATCATCATGCAGAACACAGATATTAAGCAAGGCGCCAATGTAAGGTATGTGATCTCTGATAAAAATGTAATAATCAGGGAGGGAAGAGAAGTGACAGGTCATGAAAAGTATCCTGTATTAATAGAAAAGAGCACCATAGTATAAGTATGAAGATATTATTTGCAAGCCCGGAAGGAGTTCCCTTCTCAAAAACAGGAGGCCTTGCCGATGTAATAGGAGCGCTTCCCAAAGCATTGGACAGGAATCATGTAAAGGTAAAGGTAGTCCTCCCCTGCTACAAAAGCACCTATTCAGAATATGGCCACCTGATGAAAGAAGTGGCCGTATTTAACGTGAAAATGGGATGGAGGAACAGGGAAGCAAGGGTGTATCTTTTAAAGGAAGGCTCAATGGATTACTTTTTTATTAAAGGGGAAGATTATTTTGAGAGGGATTGCCTTTACGGTTACGGGGATGATATTGAAAGATTTGTTTTCTTCTCTCTGGCTGTTTTGGAATTCCTTGGAAGAATTGATTTCACCCCTGATATCCTTCATCTTTCCGAATGGCAAACAGGTTTAATACCGGTCCTTCTAAAGGGAAGATATAGGGACAAGGAAGGCTACAAGGATTTACTTTCAGTTTTCACCATACATAATTTATGCTATCAGGGAATAATGGACAAGGACCAAGGCAAAGATCTCTTTGACATACAGAAAGAGGAGAGGGAGCTTCTTGAAAAGGATGGAATGTTGAACTTCATGAAAGGAGCCATCTTAGCGTCGGAAGGTGTGAATACTGTAAGCCCCACCTATGCTGTTGAGGTCATGAGAGAAAAAGAAGGGGTGGGTTTGGAAAAAGTGCTGAGAAGTGTGTCCCATAAATTCTCTGGCATATTAAACGGAGTGGATTACGACTACTATAATCCTGTCACTGATGATCTGATTTTTTCAAAGTATGGAATTAATGACCTTTGGGGAAAGACTGTCTGCAAAGCCGGCTTACAAAAGGACAGGGGCTTTAAGGTGGACAGCAATATACCCTTAATAGGAATGGTAACAAGGCTTGCTGAACATAAAGGAATAGACCTTGTTAAAGAAGCTATGGAAGACTTGATGAAAAAGGATCTGCAGATGGTTATCCTGGGTTCGGGGGATTCAGACTCAGAGGACTTCTTTACACAGGCTGCAAAAAAGCATCGGGGGAAGCTCTCCTTTATAAACGGGTTTAGCGATACCATGGCAAGAAGAGTGTACAGCGGAGTTGATCTATTTCTTATGCCTTCCGAAAGTGAACCTTGCGGCCTTTCCCAGATGATTGCGCTTAAATACGGCGCAGTTCCCATAGTAAGAAAAACAGGAGGCCTTGCCGATACAATTTTTCCTTTTGACGGTAATAAAGGAAACGGCTTCATGTTCAAAGATATAAATAAGGAGGCTATGGTAAGAGCTGTCTTTGAGGCCATGGAATGTTTTGAAGATAAAGGGAAGTTTTTAAAGGTTGTTCATAACGGGATGAGCTGTGATTACTCCTGGGAAAAGGGGGCAGCCAGGTATTATTTACTTTATGAAAAGCTTATAAAGGATTGGGAGAAGGAAAGATTGGACATACCCAGCTTCATGAGGGAAGGTGTCATGTATCAGATTTTTCCCGACAGGTTTAAGAGAGGCAGAAAAGGCTTTGAAAAATGTGATGACGAAAGAAGAATTTTAAGGGAGGACTGGGCAGGGGAGCCTCACAAGGGACCTCATGCCGACAAAAGCTGGAACAGGGAGTTCTTTGGAGGAAACTTAAAGGGAATAATTGAGGAGCTGGATTACTTAAAGGAGCTTTCGGTTACTGCCATATATTTAAATCCTATATTTGAAAGCCCTTCAAATCACAGGTATGATACTTCCGACTACAAAAGTATAGATCCGCTTTTGGGAGATATTGAAGACTTTAGAACTTTGATTAAGGAATGTAAAAAGAGAAACATAGGTGTAATTCTTGACGGTGTGTTTAACCATACAGGCAGTGACAGCATTTACTTTAACAAGGAAGGAAGATATAAGGAAGAAGGAGCATATCAAAGCAAAAATTCAAAGTATTATCCATGGTATGATTTTACAGAGTATCCTGATACCTACTCCTGCTGGTGGGGAATCAAAACTCTGCCTCAAGTAAGGGAAACAGAGGAATCCTATCTAAACTTTATTTGCCGTGATAAGGACAGTGTTATCAGGACCTGGATGAGGGAAGGAATTTTAGGCTTTCGTTTGGATGTGGCAGATGAGCTTCCTGATGAATTCCTTGATGAACTTTCCCGGACCTTAAAGGAGGAAAGGGAAGACGGCCTTATTCTTGGAGAAGTATGGGAGGACGCTTCAACTAAGGTTGCTTATGGAAAGAGAAGGAAATATTTTAAAAGAAAGCAATTAAACTCCGTAATGAATTATCCTTTAAGGGGAGAGCTTGTGTCCTTTCTTAAAGGCGATAAAGAGGCGGAAGAATTAAATGAAGTCATAGATAAAATATATGAGAACTATCCTAAAGACGTGTTCTCACAGCTTATGAATATTTTAGGCACCCATGATACTGAGAGGATAATCACATACCTTGCAAAGGAAGGTGAGGATAAAGACAGTACAAGAAAGAGACTGAGGCTCATGCTTATTATATGGGCATTTATGCCCGGAATCCCTTCCATATATTATGGGGATGAATTAGGCTATGAAGGAGGAAGGGAGCCTTATAACAGAAGATGTTTTGTTAAAGACAAAACCGATGCCAAGGTCTATAATGCATTTAAGGAGATTTTAGATTTTAGGGCTTCAGTTGATGATTTGTGGGAGCTTGAGTATGCTCCCTATATAGCTAAAAAGGATGTATTCGGATTTTTAAGAAGGAATTCCGCCAAGGTATTGGCTGTAATTGTAAACAGGGTAGGGAAGGCTGAAATCCCACTTCCCCTTCAAGGGGACAGCGATTACCTTCTAACCATAGGAGATGTATTTATCGAGAATGAAAAAATAGTATTAGGTGAACTAAGCGGAGCAGTTCTGTTGTTCAATAAGGAAGAAGATATAAAGTGATTGATTTTCGGGTTGAAACTGAAAAGAGAGTAAAGGCTATAAGAGAGCTGGTTCTAAAAACAGGGGCAAAAGGAATAATCCTTGGAAACAGCGGTGGAAAGGACAGTGCACTTTGTGCCATACTGTGTAAGTTATCATGTGACAACACAGTAGGTGTAATTATGCCCTGTGATGCCAAGCAAAACTACGGCCAGGACATGGATGATGCATTGCTTTTAGCTGAGCAGTACGGTATAGAGTCAAGGGTGGTTGATCTGACTTCGGCAAAACTTTCCATAGTGGAAGAAACTGAAAAAGTCGGAGGAATTACGAAGTTGGCTGCATCCAATATTCCGCCAAGGCTGAGGATGACAACTCTTTACTTAATAGCGCAGTCAGAAGGCCGTCTGGTATGTGGAACAGGTAATAAAAGCGAGAGATATATGGGTTACTTTACAAAGTGGGGAGACGGAGGATATGACTTTAATCCAATCGCGGATCTTTATGCCACAGATATTTATCCCTTTCTTAAATACCTGAAGGCACCCTCATCTATAATTGAAAAAGCACCTCAAGCAGGTCTGTATGAAGGACAGACAGATGAGAAGGATATGGGTGTGACCTATGAGGCCATAGACAAGTTTATTAAAGAAGGCACGGGAAAAGGAGAAGATGTAAAGATAATTATGAGCTATCATGAAAGGACTCATCACAAAAGAAATCAGGCGTTAAACTATCCCTGGGAATAAAGGAGAAAGAATGAAAAGGCAGATAGATTTCCATGAGGTGGAAAACATTTCGTCCCTGAAAGAACTTATTTTACGAAGCAGCAAGCTTTATAAAAACAATCCCGTATTTCTCGTAAAGGATGAAAAGGGCGGAGAATACAGAGAGATTACCTTTGGCAAGTTCCAGGATGATATAAATGCTGTGGGAACTTATCTTTGTGCGAAAGGATTAAGGGATGAAAAGGTTGCCATAATAGGAGAGAATTGTTATCATTGGTTTTTAACGTATTACGGTGTGGTTAACGGTACGGGAATCTGCGTGCCTTTAGACAAGGAATTGAACAAGAACGAAGTTCAAAACCTTATAGAAAGAGCAGGAGTAAAGGCAGTATTTTTAACTGAAACATATAAGGACTTCTTCGAAGGTTTAAAGTTTGACTTAAAGGTCCAGATGGACCCTTACCAGAAAAAAGAAAACAAGGAGGAGGACACCTTGTACTTTCAGGACATTCTGGAGGAGGGCCATAAGAGAATCAAAGAAGGAGACAGTACATTTATTGAAGCTGTCATAGATCCCCATAAGGCGAATATGATCTTATATACATCAGGGACTACAGGTAAAGCTAAGGGAGTTATGCTCTCCCACTATAATATCGTTTCCAACATTCTCGACGGAAGCAGGATGGTAAGACTTAAGGAGTTTGACAGAACCCTTTCTGTTTTACCTATTCACCACACCTTTGAATCTACCATGGGGACAGGTTTGCCTCTGTATTACGGAGCATCCATAGCCATTTGTGAAGGCCTGAAGTATATTGCAAAGAATATGCTGGAATCAAAAGCCACAATACTTGTGGGGGTACCTTTAATATTTGAATCTATACACAGTAAAATTTGGAAGCAGGCCGAAAAGACAGGAAAGGCGGATGCCTTAAGAAAAGCAATTTCAATAAACAAAAAAGCAAAAAGGCTAAAGCTTGATTTAAAGAAAGTTCTATTTAAATCCATATACAGTAAATTTGGCGGAAAGCTGAGGATGATTGTATCAGGAGCAGCCCCCATAGATCCAATAGTGGTTAGAGGCTTTGAGGATTTGGGCATAAGGGCATTGCAGGGCTACGGCTTGACTGAGTGTTCTCCTTTAGTGACAGGAACCCCTGATTTTACCAATACTTATGAGAAGCCGGGCTCAGTAGGTGTATGCAATTATACAGGAGAACTGAAAATCATTAATCAGGATGATCAGGGTGTGGGCGAGATTATTTTCAAAGGCCCCAATGTGATGCTGGGCTATTATGAGATGGAACAGGAAACAGCTGAAGTTTTAAAGGAGGGCTGGTTCTATACAGGTGATTTAGGCTATCTTGATGATGATGGATGGCTTTACATAACAGGCAGAAAAAAGAATGTTATCGTGACTAAGACAGGGAAGAATATATATCCTGAAGAGGTGGAACATTATATTAACGGCCATAAATATATTCAGGAAAGCTTAGTCTATGGAGTCGATGTGGAAGATAAGGATACTACAGTAGGCGCACAGGTCAGGCCGGATTACGAGGTAATCTATGAAGAGTTTGGTGAAAACGTAGATGAAAAACAAATCTATGACCTGATAAAAAAAGCCATTTCTGACATCAATGACAAGCTGCCCATCTATAAAAGAGTCAGAAACTTCACCTTGAGAAAGGAAGAGTTTATCAAGACAACTACCAAGAAGATTATCAGACATAAAAACTAGGAGGAAGAGGGAAATGAAGAATTTCAAGTTCGATATCGATTACGTAAGAGAGCAGTTTCCGGCCATGGCCAAAACTGTTAACGGTTTTTCTGCCGCATTTTTAGACGGCCCCGGAGGAACTCAAGTACCTAAGAGAGTACTTTCGGGAATCGAAGATTACCTATATATGAAAAATGCCAATGCGGGAGGAAGCTTCGTTACCTCAAGACAGAGCGACGGCATGGTGGAGGACGCAAGAAGAGTCTTTGCTGACTTTTTAGGGTGTCATGAGGATGAAGTGGTTTTTGGTGAAAATACAAGCACCATAAACTTTAAACTGGCTTTCGGATTCCTGAGAGGTTTAGAGGCAGGGGATGAGATTCTAATTACAGATATAGACCATGAGGGCAACAGATCTCCTTACAGGACCTTGGAGGATTTTGGCATAATTGTAAAAAGCGCCGGGATAAATCAGGAAACCATTACCTTGGATTTTGATGACTTCTGCAGCAAGCTCAGCCATAAAACAAAAATCGTGGCTGTCAACTGGGCTGCAAATTCCTGCGGCACCATTACAGACGTAAAGAAGGTAATTGAAAAAGCTCATGAGTACGGTGCTGTTACAGTGGTGGATGCTGTCCACTATGCACCTCATAAACCTATTGACGTAAAAGAGATCGGAACTGATGTGCTGCTTTGTTCATCATATAAATTCTTTGGCCCTCACCTTGGAATAATGTATATAAAAAAAGGAACCGGGGAAAAAATTACTTCTGCAAGAGTAATGGCTTACGATAATGAACTTACTCCTTTTAAGTTTGAAACGGGAACTCTGGCCATGGAGCTTATTCAAGGCGCCTGTGAGGCTGTACACTTCATCGCTGACATTGGTAGGAGACATCTTTCATACTTTGAAGATGAGGTGAAGGCTCTTAGTGGAAGAAGAAAAGAAATTGTTGCAGGGATGTTGGCAGTGGATGCTTATGAAGAGGAATTGGCTCAAGTATTAAGGAAGGGATTGTCTGAAATAAAGGGTTTGAAGATATATGGACCGGGCGAAGGTCATCCCAGGACTTCTACAGTATCCTTTAATATAGAGGGTTTTCATATGCAGAAGCTGGCAGAGTATATGGGTGACAGAGGGATTTTTGTATGGGATGGAGATTATTATGCTATTCAAACCATAAGAAATGTGCTAAATCTTGTAGAAACGGGAGGTCTGTTAAGAATAGGTCTTGCTCCCTACAATATAATGGAGGATATTCATAGAGCCATAAGAGTGGTTAAAGACTTCGTTTCTGTGGTATAATATTCCAGTGTGTTTTGAGAGGGAAGTATAGTATATGCTTTGGAGTGTTTTAAAAAGCACCTTTCTAGTTACAGGAGTTGGAGTGCTGGTCTTAATCCTAGCGATTTATGGCCTGATTCTCTATATTTTCATAAGCGCAACCTATACGGCAGGCCCTAATACAACAGGAACCTTCAGACGATTGAAAAGGTATATTCAGGAGCATGTGGTGGAGATTATTGTACTTCTGCTCATCATGATGGTAATAGCCTTTATTATTTACCTATTCTCCATTTAAACCTGTATTCAAAAAAAACAAAGGCTGCATAAGGATAAAATCTTTAATGCAGCCTTTTTCTTTGAGAACTCTTGAGTCATGTAAAGATTAATTACATGATACTCCTCCGTCTACGACCACTGTCGCACCGTTTATAAATTTGGCGTCCTCACTTGCAAGAAACAACGCCGCAGCTGAAATATCTCCTGCTTTACCGGGAGCAATTGAAATATCCAAGCCTTCCATTACACGAGCCATACCTGATTCACTGATATCTGTCTGGGAGTTCATTACTTCTGTTTCAATGCCGCCGGGACAAATTACATTGCATCGGATTCCTCGCTTGGCATACATGAAGGCAATATTCTTTGTTATTCCAACGATGGCATGCTTGGATGCTGTGTAAGCCACTCCGGCTCTGGCTCCGCATACGCCGCCTATGGAAGCAATGTTGATAATATTTCCTCCTGTTTCCTGTTTCAGCATAACTCGAACTGCTTTTCGCATAGACATAACAGGACCGTTAAGGTTTGTATCCATAACCTTGTCCCACAGCTCGTCTGTCAGTTCATCAATAGGTTTAAATTCGTCCATAACACCTGCGTTATTTACTAAAATGTCAATTTTCCCGCCTTGTTTAACAGCGAAGTCAATCATACTCTCTGCCAATCCCTTGGAAGTTATATCTCCTGCGAAAGGAATAATTTTGCCTTCCATACCCTCGGCCTCTTTGGCCAGTGCTTCCAATCGTTCCTTTCGTCTTGCCACTGCAATGACAGTTGCACCTTCTTTAGCAAAGTCCAAAGCAATAGCATGACCCATGCCTGAACTTGCCCCTGTAACAATGGCTGTTTTTCCGGTAAATCTCATTAATTCGTACCTCCTAAAACAATATTCGTTAATATCCTGAAGCATTTTCTGATAAAATTTTAACACTTGTACAGGATTTTGTCAATTTAATGTATATTGATATCTTCCGAAATCAAGCAATAAAAAAAGTCCGAGACTATGAAAATCCCGGACTCTTTTGGAGGCGACACCCAGATTTGAACTGGGGAATAAAGGTTTTGCAGACCTCTGCCTTACCACTTGGCTATGTCGCCTTAAGTGCCGGAGTTATTCCGGCAATCTGGCTAGGGTAGAAGGATTCGAACCTTCGAATGACGGAATCAGAATCCGTTGCCTTACCGCTTGGCTATACCCCAAAAAATATGGGGTGGGTAGAGGGATTCGAACCCTCGTATACAGGAGCCACAACCCTGGGTCTTAACCACTTGACGATACCCACCATATATGGCGATCCGGAACGGGCTCGAACCGTCGACCTCCAGCGTGACAGGCTGGCATTCTAACCAACTGAACTACCGGACCACTAAGGATTGGTGGGCGCTATAGGGATCGAACCTATGACCCCCTGCTTGTAAGGCAGGTGCTCTCCCAGCTGAGCTAAGCGCCCTTGATTGGTAGCGGCGAGTGGACTTGAACCACCGACCTTCCGGGTATGAACCGGACGCTCTAGCCAGCTAAGCTACACCGCCAAATCATGATATTGCAGATTAATACCGCAAAAATAATCTTAACATCCAAGGTCTAATCTGTCAATATATAACGTGGCCTTTAGCCTTTGGTAAGAATTGTAACATTAAGTGTCGCCTTCGCTAAGCAACCATTTTATATGCTTCCAGTGGTGAATAATAGTTAAGTATCTTCCTGGGATAATTATTCAGCCAATTTTCTATGCGTTGTATATCCTTC